>JAEEGI010003865.1_pt1 | contig 35432 bp, 24 predicted proteins | sample 8958751 | NCBI WGS metagenome assembly JAEEGI01 (sample SAMN16246545, study PRJNA631951) | gut metagenome | biome: gut microbiome; feature: rumen; material: KS-attached | host: Bos | place: Iran: Karaj | collected 2018-10 | reverse complement strand
CTATCACCGGGTCGAGTTTGCCCTGACGGGCGAGGTCTACGAGGTTCTTGGCGTACTTCGACAGCGACTGGTAGTTGTCGTCGGCACTCTGGTTCTGCACCTTCTGGCCTTGGCGGAGGGCCTGGATAGCCTGCACCATTTCTTTTTCCGTGCAGCCGGCATCCTTCATGATGCGTGAGGCGGTGGAACTGACGGTAAGGAGAGCTTGTAATACAGGCTCACACGCAACGAATTCGTCGCCCCATTTCTGGGCGATCTCCTGGGCGCGTACGAGTACATTATTAGATTCATTAGAGAGATAGGGTTGTCCGCCCTGCACCTTCGGCAGGTGCTTGATCTCCTGCTCTGTGAGCAGTTCGATCTGCTGGGCGTTCACACCGAGTTTCTGGAAGATGAAGGTTGTGACGTCCTTCGCCTTCTCCAATACTCCTTTGAGTATATGTACAGGTTCGATGACCTGCTGGCCGTTCATCTGGGCTGTATTCACTGCCGCCTGAACAGCTTCCTGTGCTTTGATTGTAAATTTGTCGAGTGTCATATTTTAATCCTCCTTTTATTTTTTTGCAACGGACTATAGGACTTAAGGACTTTTTTGCAGCAAAGCCTAGCTTACGACTTTTATTAGTCCTTCAGTCGTGTAGTCCGTTGCCAAAAATATGCCGAGGAAATAAATGCTGACAAAATGGCGTTTAATTCTGCCGAATTGTCGTATTAGAGCATCTTGTCCAGATCGACAGACAAGCCAATGCTGAAAGAGGTGCCTGTGGTCAGGGGAGAACAATAATAGTATGACTTCGGTTTATAATTGAAGAGGTTATCAATGGCTGTGTTGATACGGATACCGCGCCAGAGATGGTGCTGCAGCATTAGTTTCCAGATGGTGTAGCCCTGATCGACATCCGTGCGACCTGACTGTGGCTTGCCCTGACTGCGACCCGAGAGGGCTGCATCGAGGGCGTAGTGGCGCGAGAAACGATGGTCGTAGCCCAAACGCCATGTCAGGGAGTGTGAACGGGGCTGATAGAAGTCCGAGTAATAGACGTTGCCCGTCTCTTTCATCCAAGAGTAGTTCAGTTTGAGGGACAGACCGCAGTCCCAGATATGTCCCATACTGGCATCGATGCCCCAGACCGTGATGCCCTCTTCGTTCCAGTAGAGCGCACTCTCCATACCATTGTATTCAGGCCCTGCGATAGTGGTGATGCGCTTGTCGAAGATGTTACAGTAGCCCATGAGGGTGAAATTGTAGCGCCCGTCGAGGAATCCGCTATTGCGGATGCGGTTCGTCCGTTCGAGAGCCAGGTTGAAGTTATGGCTCTTCTCCGGTTCCAGGTCTGGATTGCCGATGATCATATAGCCCATATTGCCCATGTCGAAGTGCATATACATCTCCTTGAGCGTGGGAGCCCGGAAACCACTGGCATAGTTGGCGCGGAAGGTCATCCAGGGAAATTTGTACACGACGGCGAGACGCTCTGTGAATGCCTTCTGGGCCGAGGCTGAGAAATAATCATAGCGGACACTCCCCACGATATTCAGTTGATCGGTGATGTTCCAGTCGAACTGTGCATAGCCGTCGATATTGTCCTGGGAGTGGCTGGCGTTGTCGATGAACTGATAGGTCGTGAGATAGTCGTGCATGTAGTCTGCTCCGAGGATGAGGCTGTTCTTGCCGAACGGATGATGATACAGCGCATGTACCACATGCTGCTGGTTGCTGTAGTCGTGATCATGGGTGCGTGTACCGTCAGGCAGGAAGTTCGCCTTGTCGTATTCGTCGAAGGCGTATGAGAGCTCGAGATGCCGACCATAGTCCCAGGCGTATCTGCCCTTCAGTCCGGCACTATAACCATTGAAATGATAATTGTACGTGTCGCGTTCGCTAGTGCGAAAGAAATAGCCGCCCCGTCCAGTGAGTGTCAGATGGTCTGTAGCTCGCCAAATTAACCGTTCCTTGATGTTGTAGGTCTTCTGACCGTAGAGTCGGCTGAGGTTGGAGTCGTCATTGAGTACCGACTCATCGTAGGGCAGTCCTTGTGCCTTCTTCATCAGTTCGATGGCAATCTCCTCGGAAGTGTGTGCCTTGGGCAGGTCGACAGGATCGATCGTCGTGTGTTGGAAAGTTGTATGAGAGTTCCATTTCTCCGTGTTGAAAGAGAAGCTGGCACCGTTGCGCCATTCATTCCCGAAGGTGTTGAAGCGGGAGTTCACATTCGCCGTCCAAGGCTCCTGATTCTCGCGGCTGATGATGTTGATCACCCCACCTACGGCATTGGAACCATAAAGAGCCGACGAGGCTCCTTTCACAATCTCTATGCGCCCTACGTTGTCGAGATTCAGACGGTTGTAGTCCGTGTTGTCCATGGTCTCTCCAGCCAGGCGTTCACCATCGACAAGGAAGAGCACGGCATTGCCGCCAAAACCGCTCATGTTGAGTGATGTCTCCTGAGCCATGGCAAAGCCGAACTCCAGTCCGGGGATCTCCTGCGTGAGCATCTCTTGGATATTGGTGGCATCGGTGATCTTGATGTCATGGAGGGTGATCAATCGCGTCACGACGGGTGCATCTTTGAGGGCCTTAGGCGAATGGGTAGCTGTCACCACAACCGGCTCCAGTTCTATAGAGTCGCGTATGCCCTGGGCAGAGAGTCCAATAGCTGGCATAGTCGATACCATGCCAGCTAAAAGGGAATTTATAAACTTTCTCAACAACTTTTCTGTCACAACTTACTTCTTGTTGCCTGTGAACTGTCCTTCAAAGGCAAAGGGCATATTGCCGTAATTCATCGTAAACGTCATAACTACTGTCTTGTCACTAAAGATAACAGTTAACTTACTTATTGTATACATCTTCTCTTCCCCTTTGGCATTTTTTACACTACCTTTGTATTCTTCGAGCTTGCCTGTAATCGTGTTGCCGCTCTTGGTTAGAGTAATACCTTTCACGGGAAGTGCGGGGATAGTCATCATACCCTCACCGTATGCGGGAAGAGTCACGTCAACAGATACGTCTGTAGCTTTGGTAAACTCAATTGTCTCGGTACTTTCTTCAGGCTCTTCCATCACAATGAGAATTTCATTGCCTGTATAGGAACCTGCCACTTGTGTGGCAAGGGCTGCCTCCGGCACATCTTTGTCATCATCACCACATGAACTCACTCCCATTACTAAGGCTGCCATAGCAACCATCATTGTCATAAAACTTTTGATTTTCATCCTTTAATTTTTTAATTATTTAATCTTTCAATTTTTTAATTTTTCAACTGTTGTGTTGTATAGTCATACTCCGATCCGTAGGCGCTGTGGGGGATGCTGAAAATGGCTATCATGAACAGCACCGCCAGACAGACCACCCATTTGTTGTACTTCCATTTCAACGTCGCCACGGCAGCCATGAAGAAGAGGAACGACAGGAGTGTCTTGTTGTCCGTCAGATCCGTGCCGTAAGGGAATCCAGCCCACCAGGGCCCGAACGCCACATGTTGCACCAGTGGGCCGAGGATGAACCCGCCAACAAACAACGTCCCCACCGTGATCCAAAGCCACTTCTTGTATGCCTTACGCGTGATGACCAGCAAGAACGTATAGACCGCAAACAGCATGGACGCGAACATCAGCAGGATATGCGGCACCAGGATGCTGACAGGTACATCATTGCGGAAACGAATCACAAGCGGCTCATCTGTGGGATAGTCCTTTCCATCGACGGTGATGTAATACTGCAGTTTTCCGGCGACGGGCTGAACGGGCAGCACGGCCTGGCATGTACTGTCTTTCCATGTGAAATCCACCGTGGTGTAGTCATCTCCCGACGGATAGCGACGGTAATGCAGCTGGGCCTCGGTGTCTGACGGAACGCCTTTTAGTGTCACGATCTCATCCTGCTGCACACCACTACGGGGCAATTTCAGTTTGTATTGCTCACCATTGAGTTCCACAGTGACTTTCTTGGGGTACGTAGGGCCAGTCATGCGCTGGTAAATGCTCAATACCAGTGTGATGACAACAGCTAAAAGCCAATAGACGGATTTCTTCATCTTACGGGAGGGGTTAAATGAACTTCAAACGTCATGATCTCCTCGTTCCGGAGCACTTTCACGGGGATGGTGGTGTCAGGCTGGAGTTCTGACAGACGCTCCATGTATTCGTTCATGTCCTTCACGGGTTTGCCGTCGATCTCCTGAATGATGTCACCACTCCTGATACCTGCGTTGTGTGCCGGTTTCCCTGCCACCACAATGTCGGCACGAAGACCGGGGATGCGGCTGGCTCCCATCACATCGGGCATGAGACCCAAGGTGACCTTGAACTTCGCATGCTTCATCGTCTGACTGCTCGGTACACTAATATAATCCGGTGTCTCAGACATGCTGGCCAGTCGGGTAATCAGTTCTTTGGAGAAATCCAGCGTCTGTTGCATGCCGTCGTAATTCAGGGTCGAAGGCACGTCGTCTGGCGTGTGATATTCCATGTGACCGCCTGTGGTGAGGAAGAGCACAGGGATGTCGACTGCCACAAATGATGCCTGGTCACTCGGCCCATAGCCATCGGGTACGCAGGAGATGTGCAGGCCGGTCTGTGCTGCCGCTTGCTCTGCCATTGCCTTGAATCGTGAACTCGTTCCTGTTCCCGACACACTCATGGCACTGTCACGCATACGCCCCACCATGTCCAAATTGACCATAGCGACGATGCCCTTCATACTATCTGGAAGATTTTTGCGTTGGTTGTCTTCTTGCTTCATCCATTCCAAAAACTTTTTTGAACCGACTAGTCCTTGTTCCTCCGCCCCGAAGAACATGAAGATGATGCTCCGTGGCGAACGCGCCTTCTTAAAATGCCTGGCCAGTTCGAGTACCACGGCATCACCGCTGGCATTATCGTCGGCACCGGGGTGAACGCCCAACGTGTCAGGACGGCGGGAACCTGATCCCTGGCCTCCCATGCCCAAATGGTCGTAATGCGAACCCACGACGATGTACTCGTTTCTGAGATGCTTATCCTTTCCCGGAACGACGGCTATGATGTTATGGGTGGTTATCTGCTTCTCCTTACCATAGGTGAAGTTGTGATAGAAAGCCGTCTTCTTTTTCCCCTTGACAACGGGCTTAAGCTTCAGGCTGCGAAGTTTGTCGACGATGAATTCAGAGGCGAGGGTGTCACCGGCGGTGCCTGGGTATCTGCCGCCAAGTTCCTGCGAAGCCAGGTATTCCACCGTCTGTCGCATATCGTCCTGCTTTTGGGCGCTTGAAGGTAAAACAGCAAAAAGGCATAAGGGCAATGCAATCACCCATGTAGCCTTTACCGTCACCTTATTTAATGTAATCATACCTTGTTCCCTTTTTTTTCGGGTGCAAAGGTACAATGATTATTTCAATCTCGCAATCCCTATTTATGGGGATTTTAAAGGCTTCATATCTTTAGGCAATGTATAGAATGTAATAAATATTCATAATTATATAATGTGCAAAAGTTGCCGTTTTAGACCGTTTTCCGTGCTTTTGAGTTTCCTTGCTGCAAAGTTTGACTTTCCCTAACCCAAACTCCGACTTTCCAGTAAGGAAACTCTCAGTTTACATACTGCTTCGCATCAGAGTGTTTTAAATGTTTGCAAATGTAAAATAAATTCAACTAACATTTATAAAGATCAGACATAATCCGAGTTATTCAGTTATTCACTTATTCAATTATGACATTTATATTTTCGGAATCGTTTTCCTTTTCGTTTTGTATTATTAAAATTATATTATTATATATATTATTATAATAATATATATAATAATATAATTTATAAATGACAATTTCTAACTTTTAAAAACCTAAATGTCATAATTGAATAAGTGAATAACTGAATAACTTAAACACAAATAAAAATAGGGTAGGGCGAAAAATTTTTGAAGAAAAGTTTGCGTATATGAAATATAATGTGTACCTTTGTACGATAAAAATTACGAACACCCAATGATGAAGCAAGTTTTGGTTAAACGTCTTTCGGTCCTCTTGACGATGCTTTGCATCGGGATTGTGGTAGAAGCCGCAGTCATTCCTGACATGAGATTCCGTCGTGTCGACACCCGTGAGGGCCTGTCGAATTCCGAGGTTTTCTGTATCCTTCGCGACTCCCAGGGATACGTTTGGTTTGGTACGGGCTATGGTCTGAACCGCTACGACGGTTACCGTATCCGTACCTATTTCAGTTATGACAAGGATACAACCTCGTTGCGTAACAACCGCATCGACGAGATCCAGGAAGGCTATGGCGGGCGACTGTGGCTTAAGCAGCGTATGAACTATACGATGTACGACCCGGTAACGGAGAAAGTGGACCGCAATCCGACACACTGGCTGAACGAACAGGGCATGCTTGGCAGTATGGAGAGCATCCATCTCGACTCGAAGATGAACTACTGGGTGAAGAGTTATGAGGAAGGTTTCTACTATTTCAACCCTGTGACGAAAAACCTGAAGCACTTTGCTTTCGGCTATGGACCGTATGAGTTCTCGAAAGATTTTGGCATATCTGCCTATACAGAGACGGAAGAGGGTATGGTGCTTGTATCTACTTTCGGTGAGTTGATGTGTATCGACGGAGAGAAGGGCAAGGTACTGTGGAAAGACCCCTATGTGAAGAATGCCATGAACGCCTATAACGACTACTGGGTGACTACTGACAAGCAGCAGAACCTCTGGGTGATCACGCACTCGGTGGGTACATATATTTACGTGAAAAACGAGAAGCGTTGGTACTCGTCGTTGACGGAGTGGATGAGGGCGCAGGGCTATGAGAACGTGCCGGAGGACGTGCTTGTCTGGGAGGTGCGTTACGACGCGAAGGGCCTGATGTGGGTGGCCACCGACCACCAGGGCGTGTTCGTGCTCGACGAGGAAAACCGTCAGTGGCGGCAGTTCCTGAATGTGAAGGGTGACGAGACCTCATTGCCCGACAATACCATCAAACACTTGTATCTCGACCAGCTGGGCCGTATGTGGCTCGCCAGCTATAAGAACGGTGTGGCGATGTGCTTAGAGTCGATGACGAACTTCAAGAGTATGCCCATCGGCGATATCAACACTATCACCGAAGACAAGGAGGGCTATTACTGGATTGGTCGTAACGACGGTGGTATCATCAAGATGGACCCGAAGACGCTGGAGCCTGTGGAGCAGTTCACGAAGCAGAGTCTGGGCGTTCCCAGCGATATCATCGTAGGCAGCTATACAGCCAAGGACGGCTCCTTGTGGTTCGGTACCTACGAAGGCGGTATCCTGCGCTATCAGGATGGTCAGTGGAAGAACTACCGTACGACGGATCCCGGCAGTGCACTGGTGACAAACAACATCTGGGGCATCACGGAAGACAAGTGGGGCAACATCTGGGTGGGTGTGCTTGGCGGCGGTGCTGTGCGCATCGACAAGAAGACCGGTCAGCAGCGGGCCTTCACAGCTGATAACTCCGCACTGAACACTGTCTGGACGAACAGTATCTCGACAGGCAGCAACGACTGGATCGTATTGGGAAACTCAGAATACTACGCCCTGATCAATCCTGGCAATTTCAAGATCATCAACGGTACGTTCCCTGTGGATAATGACCGCAAGGCCATCACCGTATCTACCGCTACGACACAGGCCATCATCGACAGTCGCGGACTGCTGTGGCAGTGTTCACCCTCGGGCGTGGTAATCTACGACCTGAAGACGAAGCAGAAGACACTGCTCGATATGAAGTCAGGACTCTTCGGTTCGAATGCCGTCTCCGTGACGGAGGACACACGGAACACGATGTGGGTGGCGACAGATCACGGTGTGTCGAACATCACGCCCTTGAAACAGGAGGACGGCACGTGGACCTTTACCATCCGCAACTTCAACAGTCGCGATGGTCTGCAGCCCGGCCCGTTCAACCAGCGTGCCATCTTCTGTTCCAAGACGGGTGAGCTGCTTATCGGTGGACAGGACGGTCTCGATATCATCAGTACCCTGAAACTGGGCAATGGTGACTCGAAGGAGCGGCCCGTGTTCAGCGGACTTGTGCTCTTCGACCAGGAAGTGGAGGTAGGCCAGGAATACGATGGGCGTGTCATCCTGGAGCAGGCGCTCGACATGCAGCGCAGCATCCGTCTGAAGTACGAACAAAACCAGTTCACCATCCACATGGCTTCCGACAATGGCGGCATCAACAACGCCACGCGCTTCGTGTACCAATTGGAGGGTTTCAACGACAAGTGGATCAAGTCGTCGGCCAACAACCCCGACATTACCTATATGTCACTGCCTCCGGGCAGTTATACCCTCTGCGTGAGGATGCTGCGCGACGACGGTACGATGGGTGAGGTGGAGAGCCGGCTCGACATCACCATCGACGCTCCGTGGTATCGTTCGTGGTGGGCCATCGCCTGTTACGTACTGTTGATTGTGGCCGTTTTGTTCCTTCGCAAACCCTACCGTCGCTGGAGGCGCAGGAGGAAGATGAACCGTCTCCACCGTCAGGAGGAAAAGGCCGCTGAAGCCGAGGAAGCAACTCCTGAGGAGGAAGAGGTTGAGGAGGCTGTGATGATGGAAGAGGAAGAGAAAAGGTGAAAAAGTGAAAAGGTAAAAAATTAAAAGATTAAAATAGGACAACAATTTATGAAACGATTATTAGGCTTAACACTGTTGTTGATGAGTCTGTGGGCTGGTGCAGAGAACACCATCCCCGACATGAAGTTCAAGAGGTTGGATACCCGTGACGGACTGTCGAACTCGACCATCAACTGCATCTATCAGGACTCGAAGGGATTCGTGTGGATCGGCACGTCATACGGTCTGAACCGTTATGACGGTTACCGCTTCCGTACCTATTATTCTGATCCGAACGACACGACGACGTTGCGTAACAACTACGTGGATCAGATCTTTGAGGACGCAGCCGGACGACTCTGGCTGAGGCAGGGCATGAACTACTCGCTGTTCGACCCAGTGACGGAGCGCACAGTGAGAAATCCATCCAAACAATTGGCGGAATACGGTGTCGTCGGTGGTATCGACCGCTTTTACATCGACTCCAAGAAGAACATCTGGGTGAAGACCTACGACGAGGGTCTCTACTGCAATGTCTATGGCAGGAAGAAGCATACGTTGACCAAATACGGCTATGAGGACGGACAGTTGCCCAAGGAATTCTACTTCTCGTCGATGGCGGACTGGGACGGTATGCTGCTTGTGGCCTCCAGCGACGGTGAACTCATCGGTGTGGATACAGAAACTGGCAAGGTGAGATGGAAGGACAGATATATGATCGAGCACGGTGGCAAGACCAGTGAGGCCTATAACATCATTGTGGATCCTGAGGGCAACTACTGGGTGCTCTCAAACTTGATGACTTTCGTCTACGACCAGAAGGCCAAACAGTGGCATCCCTCGGTGAACAGCTTCTTAGAGGCGCATGGCATCGCTCCGTTGCCCGACCCGCTGCAGATCTGGGATGTGATGACCGATAAGCGCGGATGGATCTGGATCGGCACCGATCATGAGGGCGTCTTCGTGATTGATCCGAAGAGCAAGGAGGTGAAGCAGTTGCTGAACAATAAGTTCGACGAGACCTCGCTGAGCGACAACACCATCAGGCACCTGATGACCGACCACAGCGGTAACGTATGGATCACGGGTTATCGCAACGGCCTGAACCAATATATTGAGACCCTCTCCGGCTTCCGGACCTTGGAGTTGGGCGATATCAACACCACCACGGAGGACACGGAGGGTAACTATTGGTTCGGTACCGACAACCGGGGTGTCATCAAATATATGCCTCATACGGGTGAGACGGAGGTTTACGATAAGGCCCACAACGGCTTTGCATCAGACATTATGGTGGCCAGTTACGGGGCTAAGGACGGCTCCGTATGGTTCGGCACCTACAACGGAGGTCTCATCCAGATTGCCGACGGACGGGTGAAGAACTACCTCGCCTCGAATGCCGACGGTGCCTTGTTGAATAATAATGTGTGGTCGGTGACGGAAGACAAGTGGGGCGACATCTGGGTCGGAACCCTTGGCAGCGGTGTGCAGAAGCTGCAGATGAAGACTGGGAAATTCCTGACCTGGAACTCCTACAACGGGAAGTTGCCCGAGAACTTCATGACCTCAGCCTCGTGGACCCGGAAGGGCTGGCTGTTGGTAGGACACTCCAACTACTATTCGCTCATCAACCCCGTGAGCGGCAAGGTGATGAACTTCACCATCCCCGCTGTGCCTGGGCAACAGGTGGCAGTGGCCACCACCGTCTGTGTGGTGGAAGACAGTCGGGAACTGATCTGGCAGGGTTCTACGGCAGGCTGTTGCATCTTCGACCCGAAGACCGGTCGTCAGAAGCTGCTCGACATGAACTCCGGTCTCTTCGGATCGAGTGTCGTGGGTATCGCTGAAGACCAGTTGCACACGATGTGGGTGGTGACGGAGCACGGTATCTCGAACGTTGTACCGAAGAAGGAGGAGAACGGTGAATGGTCGTTCCTCGTGCGCAGTTTCAGTAGCAAGGACGGTCTGCAGCAGGGCCCCTACAACCAGCGTTCAATCAGCCGTACTCACGACGGTATGATCCTCGTGGGCGGACTTGGCGGTGTCGATATTATCAACCCCAAACTGATTACAAATGTCCACAACGACGAGCGTCCGATGTTCAGTGGCCTGAAACTCTTCGGACAGCAGATGGGTGTCGGACAGGAATATGAAGGTCGTGTGATTCTTGAGAAGGCCCTCAACGAGTGCGAGGAGCTCGTGCTCAGGCATGATGAGAACCAGTTTACCATCCAGCTCGCTACCAACAAGGGTGAGATGCACAATCCCTCGCGTTTCATCTATCAGCTGGAGGGCTTCAGCGACAAGTGGATGAAGACGGAGGAGAACGATCCCAACATCACCTATATGTCATTGCATCACGGCAGTTATATCCTGCATGTGCGTATGCTCAATGATGACGGTACGATGGGAAAGACGGAGGCCACCCTCAAACTGACCATCACCCCGCCACTGCTGCGTAACCGTTGGCTGATGCTGTTCTTCCTCGCCTGTGTTGCAGGAGGCATCTGGTTCTGGCGTAAGCAGTTCATGAAGAAACAGCTGGAGAAGGCAGAACTCGAACAGCTGCGTCGTGAGGTGGAGAAGAAGCAGTGGATGAATGAGATGAAGGCACAGATGATGAGTCAGGAGTCAGGAGACGGGAGTCAGGAGACAGGAGTCAGGAAACAGGCGGCTGAGTGGGAAATCACCGGCCTGAACCGTCAGCCTGCCGATCTTCAGGAGTTTATGAAGGAACAGTGCGCACAATTTGTGGCCCCGGAGGGCAAGAAGTTGAAGTTCTCATTCTTCCCCCTCGCCAACGACCTCGTGATACCCTTCGACCGTGATATGATGGGTCAGGCCATCCAGATCCTGCTGAACAACTCGGTGATGTTCTCGCCCAGCAACTGTGTCATCAAGGTGTTTGTCGACAAGACGCCTTCCGCCGGTACCATCCGTATCTCCGACAACGGCATCGGACTGCCTGAGGGTGCGAAGGAGCACATGTTCGATCCGGTGGTGAGCGACGATGATCCCGGCATCTGCCTCTCTATCGTGAAGGATATCGTGACGGCCCACGGCGGTACTGTCACTGGTGACAACAATGCCGGTGGTGGTTCGGTGTTCACCATCACCCTGCCCCTGGAACAGCCGGAAGAGGTAGAAGAGGCCGTCTTGATGGATGATGATGAAAAATGAATAGAGCCACAGATTACACAGATTATCACAGAGATTTTGATTTTCACAGAGACACGGATGATTGATTTATTTAACACGGATTATAAGGATTATAAGGATGGCTGCGCAGCTCTCCATAAAATCCATAGACTCGGCTTTGCCGCTTGCTACCGAAGGGACGCAAGAATTCGTGTCGAAAAAAGAATCTGTGTGAATCTCTTAATCTGTGAGAATCTGTGTAATCTGTGGCTAAAAGAGGAAACTTGAGGATTATACTGTAAAAATAGAATAGAATTATGAAAAGAATCTTTTTGTTAGGGTCTGTGCTGATGGCGGCGATGACGTCGCTGGCAGCAGACGTACAGACCAGTGAGAACCAAGTGACCATCCGTCCTGACGGAGGACAGGCGAAGGTGATTCGTCTGGAAGTGATGAACGGCAACATTATCCGTGTGCGTGCCACATCGAAGGAGGCTCTGCCTGAGAAGCCTGCCTCGCTGATGATCGTGCCGCAGACAGCACCCGCCAAGGGCTCGTACAGCATCACGGAGAATGATGACGAGGTCATTGTGAAGGCCAAGAACGTGAAGGCCGTCGTGAAGAAGGATGACGGACGCATCAAGTTCTACGATGCTGAGGGCAAGGAGTTGCTCAAGGAGGTGGAGAACAGCAAGCAGTTCACAGACTTTACCGTGCCTGAGCGTGAATATGGTATCAAGGGCGGTGCCCCCATCACCGAGGAGATGAAGCACGGCCTCACCTGGCAGATGACCTTCGACTCACCGGAAGATGAGGCCTTCTACGGCCTCGGTCAGCATCAGTCGGAGGAGTTCAATATGAAGGGTAAGAACGAAGACCTGTTCCAGTATAACACGAAGGTATCTATCCCCTTCGTCCTGTCGAACAAGAACTATGGTCTGTTGTGGGATTCATATTCCTACTGTCGTTTCGGCAATCCAGAGGACTACCTCCAGCTGAATCGTGCCTTTAAACTCTACGACAAGCAGGGTAGGGAAGGCCATCTCACAGGCACATACGTCGATCGCTTCGGCAAGAAACTGGTACGCGACGAAGACTCCATCTATTATGAATATGGTACGCCCGAAAAGTCGCAGATTGCCCTGAAGACGGACAATGGCGGTATCAAGAACTTCCCCAAGGAAATCAACCTGATGGGTGCGAATGTCACGTACGAAGGCTTTATTGAGCCGGAGTGCTGTGGTAAGTGCAAGGGAAAGAAGCAGCTCTACCAGTTCATCCTCTATTATTCTGGCTATGTGACGGTTTACATCGATGGCGAGGAAGTGGTGCCTGAACGCTGGCGCACGGCCTGGAATCCGAACACCTATAAGTTCTCCAAGGAACTGGCCAAGGGCAAGCGTGCCCAGGTACGCATCGAGTGGCGTCCTGACGGTGGCGAGGCCTATTGCGGTCTGCGCGTCAGCAAGCCCCGTAGCAAGGAGGAACGTGAACAGCTCACCATCTGGAGTGAGATGGCGAAGGATATGGACTACTACTTCATCGCTGGTCAGAACTTCGACGAGGTAATCTCTGGCTATCGCACACTCACAGGAAAGGCTGCACTCTATCCGAAGTGGGTGCTGGGCTTCTGGCAGAGCCGTGAGCGCTATAAGACCTCTGGCGAGATCGAGGAGAACCTCGCAGAGTTCCGCAAGCGTCATATCCCCATCGACAATATCGTGCAGGACTGGAACTACTGGCCCGAGGACCAGTGGGGCAGCCACAAGTTCGAGCCCTCCCGCTATCCTGATCCCCAGGCGATGCTCGACAGTGTCCACGCCATGCACGGACGCTTTATGATCAGCGTCTGGCCTAAGTTCTATGTGAATACCGACAACTACAAGGAACTCGATGCCAAGGGCTGGATGTACGTCCAGTCGCCTACAGACGATATCCACGACTGGGTAGGTCCTGGCTATAAGAACGGCTTCTATGATGCCTACGATCCTGATGCCCGTAAGATGTTCTGGCGTCAGATGGACGAGAACCTCTACACGAAATATAATAAGAATGGTGTGCCTGGTGTCGATGCCTGGTGGATGGATGCCTCTGAGCCCAACGTCCGCGACTGTACACCGATGTGGTATCGTAAGGCCCTCAGTGGTCCTACGGCCCTCGGCACCTCTACGGAATATTTCAATGCCTATTCGACCGTCAATGCCGACGCCATCTACAATGGTCAGCGCTCGGTCTATAAGGGCAAACCCAATGAGCCGCGTGTGTTCCTGTTGACGCGTAGCGGCTTTGCTGGTGAGCAGCGCTTCTCTACGGCTACGTGGAGTGGTGACATCGGCACCCGTTGGGAGGATATGCGTGCACAGATGACGGCAGGTCTGAACTACTCGATGTCAGGCATCCCCTTCTGGGGTATGGACCAGGGCGGTTTCTGTGTGGAGAACCGTTATGTGGCCGCCCAGCAGATCTTCGACCACTCTGGTGTGGAGAACGAAGACCTGAAGGAGTGGCGCGAGCTGCAGACCCGCTGGAACCAGTTCGGCACGTTCATTCCCCTCTTCCGTGCCCACGGTCAGTGGCCGCTGCGTGAGATCTGGAACATCGCACCGGATAATCATCCTGCCTATCAGTCGTTCGTCTATTACGACAAGCTGCGCTATCGTCTGATGCCTTATCTCTACTCGATGGCTGGCTGGGCACACTTCAAAGACTATACCCTGATGCGTGCGCTGGTGATGGACTTCAACGGCGACAAGAACGTGGAGAACATTGGCAACCAGTGGATGTTCGGTCCTGCGCTGATGGCTTGTCCCGTAGGCTACTACAAGGCTCGTAACCGTAGTGTCTACTTCCCCGAGCAGTGTGGCTGGTACAACCTCTATACCGGTGAGTACATCGCTGGTGGTCAGCGTCTCATCGTCGATGCACCATACGAGCAGATTCCCGTCTTCGTGCGTGAGGGAGCCATCATCCCCTTCGGCCCTGAGATGGAGTGGAGCGACGAGAAGCCCGCAGAACTCATCAACCTCTATGTCTATGCAGGACAGAACGGCTGTTTCCAGCTTTACGAAGACGAGGGCACGAACTACAACTATGAGAAGGGTAAGTATGCCACCATCGACATCACCTACGACGATGCTGCCAAGACAGTCTCGTTCGGTGCCTGCAAGGGTAAGTTCGACGGTATGCTGAAGAACCGTCGCTTCAATGTTGTGCTCATCTCGAAAGATGCGCCCAAGGCTCTCAACCTCGACAATCCCGAGGGCGTGATGGTGCAGTATAACGGCAAGGCTGTCAGCGTGCAGCTTTGATAAAGGTGAAAAAGTGAAATGAGAAATAAGACATTCTTCACACTGATAGGTGTGGCACTTCTGGTTGGAGGCTGTGGCAATCGCACAGCCTCCACACAGGATGCTGCCCAGGCAGATACCATCCTCGCGGAAGAAGTTCCTGATACCGTTCAGACGGTCTCGCAGGAACCTACCCAGACGCTCCCTGACGGCTCCGTCAAGGCTGATGAGGCAAATGGCCTTTTCGTCTTAACGAAGCTCGTAGAGAAGGCCTCTGAAGACAATCCTGCAGATATCAGGTCCCTGTGGCTCTATGAGCGGAAGACTGGTCGTGTGGACTCCCTCCTTACCACGAACCCCTATGCCGAACTGCGCTGGTCAAACATGAACGGCAGTCCTGTGGAGGTGCCCCTCACGCAGATCGCTGCTGCAGACAAGGTGTGCTTCGTGCCAGGCCATCCGCAGCTGCTCCTCGTCGAGGGCTGTCCTGAGGCCAGGAACATCTGGACCTATATCATCGACTTGGAGAAGAAGACTGCCCGTCAGTTCCCCTCCACGGAAGGACTTATCGCCTTCTCCGCCTCAGGCGACACATTGCAGTTGGGTGCCTATCGTTATCATGAGGAGGGCGGACGCTATTCTGTGGTAAGAACCTACACCCTCAGCGGACAGCTCATCAAGGAAGAAGAATCGGAAGAATACTAAATAACTAAACAATGACAAGGAAACTGATGATGACGGCTGTGGCAGTCCTGTTGGGACTGACGGCACAGGCCAGAGAGAGACAATGCTTCGACAAAGACTGGCGGTTCCTGTTAGGTGACTCTGCCAGCATGGCGAAGGCTGATTATGATGACAGCAGCTGGCGCCTGCTCGACGTGCCCCACGACTGGGCCATCGAGGGTGACTTCTTTGTGGGTAATCCCAGTGGAGCGGGTGGGGGAGCCCTGCCCGGTGGCATCGGGTGGTATCGTAAGACCTTCACCCTGGGCGACTGCGAGACGCCAATGAAGGGCACGAAGTTCTTCATCGAGTTCGACGGTGTCTATATGAATTCCACCGTTTATGTGAATGGCGAGAAAGTGGGCAATCGCCCCTACGGCTATTCCAGCTTCGAATACGACATCACGCCCTATGTCCGTGAAGGCAGAAACGTGGTGGCTGTGCGTGTGGACAACTCCGATCAGCCCAATTCCCGCTGGTACTCCGGCTGTGGCATCTATCGCCACGTCTGGCTCACGAAGACTGCCCAGACGCACATCAAGCACTGGGGTGTTCAGGTAATTTCTTCCCCTCCTAAGTTAGGAGGGGCCAGGGGTGGTCTGAACAGTGGAATAGTTACCGTAAAAGTCCAAATAGAGAATGGCTCAAAATCGAAGGTGTCAGTCAGGAATACGATTATTTCACCAGAAGGGAAGGTTGTGGCGGCTCAGACCACCCCTGGCCCCTCCTACTCAGGAGGGGAAGAGGTTACCCAAAGGCTGAAAGTGAAGAAGCCGATGTTGTGGTCTTGCGAGCAGCCCAATGTCTACACCGTGCTCACTGAGGTAATCCAGGGTGGCAAGGTCATCGACTCCTACAAGACCACTACGGGCTTCCGCAGTTTCAAGTTCGATGCAGCGACGGGCTTCTGGCTCAATGGCAAGAACTTCAAACTCAACGGTGTCTGTGAGCATCACGACTTCGGATGTCTGGGTGCCGCACTGAACGAGGACGCCCTGCACCGCAAACTCCTCAAGTTGAAAGAGATGGGTGTGAACTCGATCCGTAGCTCTCACAATCCTCCCGCGCCCGAATTATTAAATATGTGTGATACGATGGGATTGATCGTCATGGACGAGTCGTTTGACATGTGGCGTCGTAAGAAGACCCAGAACGACTATGCCCGCTTCTTCGACGAGTGGCACGAGCGCGACCTCACCGATCTCGTGGTGCGCGACCGTAACCATCCCTGCATCCTCATGTGGTCGATCGGCAACGAGGTGCTCGAGCAGTGGTCGAGTAACGATACCGACGAACTCACCCTCGAACAGGCGAACCTCCTTCTGAATGCCGCCCGCGATGCCTCGACACTCGCCAAGGACGGTGAGCTGAGTCCCAACTCGCTCCTCACCATCCACTTGGCAGACCTCATCAAGCGCAACGACCCCTCTGGCCGTCCCATCCTCGCTGGCTGCAATGAGCCGTCGCCCAACAACCACCTTTTCAAGAGCGGTGCCATCGACATCATCGGCTTCAACTACCATCATCAGTGGGTAAAGGATGTGCCGCAGAACTTCCCAGGCAAGCCGTTCATCTTCTCAGAGAGTGTCTCGGCCCTGCAGACGCGCGGTTACTACAAGATGCCTTCCGACGAGGTCACCTGGGCTCCGAAGGAGTGGTGGCTGCCCTATACCGACCCCTCGTACATGTGTTCGTCATACGACAATATGCACGCCTCCTGGAGTTCTACCCACGAGGAGACCTGGGACGTGGTGAAGCATAATCCCTTCGTCGGTGGACAGTATATCTGGACGGGCTGGGACTACATCGGTGAGCCCACGCCCTACGGCTTCCCCGCACGCAGCAGTTACTTCGGCATCATCGACCTCGCTGGCTTCCCCAAGGACTCCTATTACATGTATCAGAGCGAGTGGACGCAGAAGCCCGTGCTGCACCTCTTCCCCCATTGGAACTGGGTGGCTGGCGACGAGATCGACATGTGGTGCTACTATAACAATGCCGACGAGGTGGAGCTTTTCATCAACGGCCAGTCGCAGGGCGTGCGTCGTAAGACGGGCGAGAACCCCGAAGGCCGTTATGACATGCACAATGCCAAGGTGAAGTTGAACACAGAGTACCACGTAGGCTGGCGCGTCATCTTCGATCCCGGTGAGGTGAAGGTCGTCGCCCGCAAGGACGGCAAGGAAGTCGCCTCTCAGACCATCAAGACTGCCGGAGCCCCCGAGAAAATCCGCCTCTCCATCGACTACAAGGGCAAGAATACCACGTTCATCACTGCTGAGGTGGTCGACAAGGACGGTAATCTCTGTCCCTGGGCAGAAGATCAGATCGTCTTTATTGGCGAGGGTACAGGTCGTATCATCGGCACCGACAACGGTTGTCAGACCTCGATGGAGAACTTCAAGTCGCCCTATCGCAAGGCCTTCTTCGGCAAGTGTATGGTGGTTGTCACAGGCGAAGGCTCCATCACCGCCAAATCCCCGACGCTCCAGCCCGACGTCATCCAATTCTAACAATAATCCCCGCCGGATAGGCGGGGATTGCTGTCTCTGTGGAAATCTGTGTCATCTGTGGCTAAAAAGGCCCATACCCCATACAACTCGTCGTGGTGATGGCCGTCAGAAATGCCGTGAGCGCGGCTACTACGACCTTCACCGCAATCTCAATCATACGCTTCTTCATACGCTAATCTCCTTTCTTCTAGGGATTTCTTGTCTAAGGAATCTTGGAATATTGGAATTTTCCGGTGCTTTGCACCTCTCTGGCGCAGCAATGGCACAGGGTGCCACCATTCCTAGATTCCTTGATTCCTTAGACTAAAAAAACTCCTTAGCCGTTAGTTCTGGTCCATGTCGTCGCCCTCACCCTTGGTGAACAGCTTGCTTGCAACCTCACTCGACTCACCGTCCTTGATAGCGATGGCCTTCACGGTCGTGGTGTCACTCAGAGTGAATGCCTCACTGTAGAGCGTGCTCTCAGCCGTAGGCGTCGAGCCGTCGGTGGTGTAGTGGATCTCTGCGCCGTCAGGACCGCTGATGCTCACCGAGGTAGTCTCAGCAAACGGAGTCGTGCCGCTGATCGTGGGTGCTGCCAGTGTTGAAGCCTGCGAGCCGCCGTTGCCGCCAGTGCTGCTTCCGCTGTTTGAGCCGCCGCCGGAAGTTCCGCCGTTCTGCGAAGAACCGCCGTTGCTGCCACCGCCGTTGCCGTCGGATGCGGGAGCCAGCAGATAGCTGATCGGAGTCTTCTTCTGCACGCGGCGCTCCTTGCCACCGACCGTGCGAACCTCACTCTCCACGAGATAACCGAACTCGAACACGCACTCCTCCTTGAAGGCCCGGCTGGTCAGCTTCTCACCCTTCGTGTTCTCCGGCGAGAAATTGATCTTGATGCCGTTGATCATCGCATCAGGACCGGCTTCCACGGCCTTCTCCAGGGTGTTCTTACCCAGCTTCTGGCCATCGACACTCGGGCTGAACGTGCCCAGGCCGTCGAGTTTCACGGGCTGGCCCTGTGCGAGCAGCTCGCTCATGCACTCTACCACCTGTCCCAGCACCAGCACGCACATCTGATAGTCGGCGATCTTGCCGTGACCGGTCATGTGCTTGGCGAATCCCTTCAGGTTCAGGGGCTCCTTAGCGTCTACTTCTGCGAAATACTTGCCATACGCGGACGAAGTGTCGTTAGCGTTCTGACGGAGATTGATCACCATTGGAATGTTTGATCTTGCCATAATTTAAAATCCTTTCTTTTCTTCTGCACTGCAAAATTAATCATTTTTCCTGACCCCTGCAAGCCTTTTTCTCACCCGAATCAAGTTGTATAAAGTTACATAAAGTTATATATAATTACGACAAGCTAGGGCTTTATTTTTTACGACAACTATGACAACCAAAACAACATTGATGGGCGACAAAATTGTCGCCATTGGCAGCAGTGCTGCCACAAAAAGTTGTCTAAGTTGTCATAGTTGTCGTCAATAAAATACACATTTGTCGTTTATAAAATCGTTAATAATTTGTTTGTCGTTTTCTTTGCGTATATCAGGAAATTTTTGTACCTTTGCAGTGCAGAAGAACAATAATTATTTATGTCTCAAAACACAAGATCTTTCGGTCGCACTGAGCTCGCGACACATTACTTTCCCAACATCAAGCCGATGTCAGCCTGGCTGAAATTGAAGGCTCTTTTGCAGGAAAATCCCGACTTAGCGCCCCTTTCGCAATTGAAACGCCGCACATTCCTTCCATCAGAAGTCAATAAAATTTACCAATCACTCGGGCAGCCATAACTGCCCGCTTTTCTTGCTTTTCAGGCTCTTTGACTTTCCTTAGCCCAAAGTCCGAGTTTCAAATATTAAAAGTCGAACTTTCCTTAGCCTAAAACTCCACTCTCCCCTACCCTTCGCGACGCCCCTTCTTGTCATCTGCACAATTGTAAAATAATTTCTTGCATGTCAATCCCCTCAAGGAAATCTGCTTTGTGTGACACGTGACAAATGACAGTTTTATAATAAGCCACCACCAAACCCTCAAAACAAATTTTACTATATATATAATATAAATATTATATATATAGTAAATATTATATATTATATTTTTCTTCTTCCCTCGCCTATCCCTACCTACCGGCCTTAAAATAAACTGTCATCTGTCACGCGTAACGCGAACTTATTATTTCCACCCATTTTTTCGAGATAAAACTTGCAAATCTCAAAAATATTTCCTATCTTTGCCCCGTGATTTGTAATATTTACTAAAATGACAAGGACTATAAACATATCGCTCAATGTTCCTGAATCCTACGGCATCGAGGAACTAACCCGCCAACTGACAGAGTACGGTGAGCGGCTGATTTCCCGTCGTAAACGTATGGCGACATCAAAAAAACGTCACAGTCAGTCTTTCCTAAAAGGACTCTCGATGCCCTCAGGAGCGACAGACAAGGAACTGATTGACGAATACCTGTCGGAAAAATACGGTCTATGAGATTGTTTCTTGACACGAATATTTTTCCAGAGTTTATCGACAGACGTGCCCAATATAATGAAGTATGTTTGTTGATAGATGCCATTCATGATGGTCATTTTGATGCGTGCATCTCTACCGGATGTATGTATACACTTGCATTCTTGTTTGAGAGAAGTCTAAAACGATTGGACGTTCATCGACCGGAACTGACAAAGCGGCTGCGTGGTTATCTGGCAGAAGTGCTCGATATGGCGAATGTTGTGGATCTTCCTCATGCAGGAGTAGAACAAGCTATTTACAATGAGGCTTTCTCGGATATTGAAGACAGCTTCCAATATCAGTGTGCCCTTGAGAATGATTGTGATGTGTTGATCACTATAAATATAGACGATTACAAGAATGCCGACCAGTCACACATGGAAATCCTGACTCCATCGGCTTTTGTCGAGAAATACATTTAATGTGTAACTTCTTAAAACAAATCGCTTATGGTGACATAGCAAAGACGAAATAGAGTAGTCGCGGGGACAGGCATCTGGGTATACCCAAGCACCTGTACCCGTGACTAATTTGAAAATCACTAGATGTTACGGTGTTATGGACTGCAGAAAGGGCCCGCATTTGTGATGCGAGCCCCTTAATTATTTGTCAGTGGTGACTTCACTTTACACGAACTCCGAATGTCTCTTTCTTTGGGGTTTCACCTTTAACACGAATACCACCGTTTACATTCTCCAACTCTCCCATGTTCAGAGCGCGTGCGCTCATAAAATTCTTCTGTGTCATAATCTTATAAATTTTAAATTGTTAAACTTACTGTCTTTTCTCTTGTCGCTCAGACGTTGTTTGTTCTGATTGACGATGCAAAGTTACGGCGATTTTCTTCTGATTCCAAGAAAATTCACGAAATCTTCTCTCACTTGTAGCGACAACCGTCCCCACAGGCGACATATTAGGCAAACACCCTCATAATCTGTCGTCTCTAGACAAGATAACACGGATCCAGGCACGTTTGAGATACCCGGCACTAGTTATTATCTAGTTTATCTGGCGTTTCCCATATATATAAATAAGGTGTAGGAGAATAACAATGAAGCCGCTGGCGATTGCCAACGGCTTCACTATGTTTTCTTCATCTAATTCTATTTGGTGCAAAGATACTGTTTTTATTTACGAACTGTGCAAGTTTTTGGATGAATATTTGCATGGGTGCATTATTTTGGTGCAAATAGTTTGGAGGATCGCGTTTTTTGTACTACCTTTGCGTCTCAATTCAAATGATCAACTAAAACCATAGATAACTAACCCCGCGGACAAAGTTTCTTGGTAAATTTTTAACACTTAAAACAACAAGAAAAATGAAAAAGAAAAAAAACATACTGCCTGGCAAGCTATGCTGGGCCGCTAAGAGAACATGCGGCCCAAAAGTCAGGTTTTGTAACACACTGTGTATTATGATTAAGGTGGATCAGCTGAATGCCATCTTTGGTAATAACCCTAACATCAGTTATGGCCATGGGAAAGACAAATAATCCTGAGATTCTGAACGGACTGTTTGAGGGAGGGAACTTCCCCAATGCCCAGATCATCGTCATGACGGGCGACGGTGTCCACGTAAGCTATGAGGCTTATAAGAAGAGAGATGAGAAAGAAGCGAATGCCGGTCTCAGACAATCGGTGATGGAGTATGTGAACAGGCTGATGCCGGTGGTGGCCTCTGACTATAAGGAGGATTACTCGAAGATCTGGTTGGACATCCTGGAGGAGGAAGCTGTGAGCAGTGTGATCTATAACCGGGGAAAGCAGCAGGGAACAGTGTTTAACCGGAACCTCGTGGCACAGATATCCCGTATGATGGCATTAGACGGAATCATCGTCAAGGAAACGAATGATGTGATGATGGCAGAGCTGTTGGAGCCAGAGAAGGGGAAGCATCATCCAGTAAGGAATCAACTTGGTCTTGTGCCGGATGACAATAAGGTGAAAAAGGCCGTTGAAGAGGTTTTTAAACGACACGGCGTGGAAGTTCCGTGAAAGTTGAGGGTGCTGAAAGGCACCCTTTTTATTTGATATTCAGATAGTTAGACCGTGGAAGTTTCTCGTGGAAGTTTCTTTTTTTTCTCCACCAAATCATTTTTCCGACCTTTGCACCCAGAAATTCTTAATTAATCATTTAAAGGTCGCCTAAAAGGGGGCGACGCAAAACAAAACTTCAAAGATGAAGAGAACAAGAAATTTTTCGACGGTGAGAAAAATGGTCAGGGGTGTAAGAATGGTACACCAGGATCTTCTTCGCAGACATCCGCTCGATCCTGTGGCAGAGCGTATCCTGGACTGTATGCGCGGGAGGATCAGCCCTGCACTGCAAGGTCATTTCATGCAGCTGCTGCGTAGCTTCGACGAGGAGATGCAGGTGGAAATGGCAGATGACCTGAACGACTTCGCTCATGATCACACGGCTCACACTACAGGGGTTATTTCAGCAGACCTCATTCTTGACATCAGCTACAAGCTGATAGCCTATGAGCACAACATCCTGAAGAAGGGTGTGCGCAGCAGAATTGACAACAGGGGTAATAGAAATAAGGTACGCGTATGAAATACAGATTGATCATTCAGGATCTGAAAGAGTCGGGCGATGCTAATGTGCTGGCTTTTCTGAAGGACACGGAGAAGATTAAGCCCATGTCAAAGCGAGAGAGGGACTATTGCCTGCAGAACAGGTATAGGCCGGAGTTGGTGCAAAAGCTTGTGGAGGAATTCATTCCTTATATCATCTGGGTGGCATACACCTTTGGCGGCAATGCCAAGATGCTGACCGTGCTGGATCTGATTAGCGAAGGAATCCTCGGAGCCTATGATGCCTTTGGCAAGAGTGCAAAAGGCGGATTGCTGACCAGAAGAAGGGTATGCAATGCCATAAAAGCCCGTATCAAAAGAGCCATTGCCAAAGTGGAATGCGTGAATATGGAAATATACTCCATAGAGGAGTGTATCTTAAGGGGGGACGACCAAATGGACGACGATGGCATCCTCAAGGTAGTAAAGACATTAATTTAAAACAAATAAGAAATGACAGAAGAAATGTATGTTGAGAAGCCGGACGGAAAGCCGGTGAAGGCTTTTAGGGCCAGAGTGAAGATGTACGGCAATGATGTCGTAGTCGTGAACCCCGAGACTCCCAAGGAGAGTAACCGAAAGATGATTAAGCAGAAGGGCAAGAGCTCTTTCTACAAGTCAGAGGGCGAGAAGGAATCAAGCTATTCCATTCATATTAATGTGGATGCGAACGATCCGGATCCCGTGGCTACTATGCAGGAACGCTTCAATGAACTGACGAAGGGGGAATTGAAGAGTGAGCTCAAACTGATCGTCAAGGGTAAGCTGCTGTATGAGACGCCCGTGTTGAAGGTGTATCTGAACAAGACGCAGAAGAAGGTGGTGATACAGACCACCCTCGATTGTGGGCCTACTATTGAGCGGGAACTGCTGCAGCTGCAAGGCGACATGGGTCGCGTGATCGGGGCGAACTACTCAGAGATTATCAAGGTGTTTAACCAGAAAGATAGGAGAGAAGGAGTCAGGAGTCAGGAGTCTGGAGACAGTAGAAAAGACTCCGAATTCCCGACAGTTGAGGAGATCATCGACAGAGTGTAAATCAAGAATTAGAGAATTAAAGAATTAAAAAATTAAAGGATACGAATAGCCGAAATAAACCGTAATTAAAAGGAAACTAATGACCATAATAACCCATAATTTACATAATAATAATTATTCAAATTAGTGGATAAAATTATGGTCAATTAGGATAATTTGTTTCTAAAATAATATGGTCAATTCTTGCGTCCTTTCAGTAGCAAGCGGCAAAGCCGAGCGAGGGTGATTCGTTTCAAAAAAAGAAAACTTAAAACGAAACTGAATGATTACATTTCAAGAGAATACGCATTTTTCTCAGGCTCTTCCCTGCACAAGGAAAGAGTTCTGGGAGCAAGTGAAGAGGCCGACTACAAGGTGGCGCATTGATATGCGAAGAGCTATCATCGCAGCGGTGGAGGCCTCAAAGACCCAGGGCGCAGTGGCCCTGCATAATCTGCTCCAGAACAGCGAATATCAGAAGTTCCTGATAAAGAAGCAGGGAATGAAGAAGAAGGCTGCCAAAGAGGCATGGGAGAAAAAGACAGATGCAGAGAAACTGTTGGCCTTTGCACAAGAGGTGAAGGATAATCTGCCAGCGTTTATCTTCTGCTGTAGGGAGTTCGATGCGACGAAAACTGCCAAGGGCGGGATGTTCAGGCATCGCAGATTGGCGGATTGTCATCTGAATGGGCTCTTTATGCTGGACATCGACCACATTGAGAATCCTATAGAGATCTGGTATAAGATGAGGGACGATAAAGAACTGATGAAGAGCATCGCCCTTGTGCACATCACCAGCAGTTCTTTCGGGATCCGCATCGTAGGTGTTGCAGATCTCACGGTGGGCAATCTCGCAGATAACCAAATAGCATTGGCTCAGAAGCTTGGCTATAAGGCTGATGAGAGTTGCATTGATGCCACCAGAAATTCTTTTGCCCCTAAAGAGGAGGATATCATTTATATTAATGAAGATTTACTATTCAATTACTACAATGAAGCATTTGACAAGAAGTACACAGATGAGTACCGTCAGAAGAGAACTCAACCACTATTTCATCAGTTTGGTGCTGAGGATGAGAAAACGACAAGTGCCAGTAATAAAACGACAACTGAGACAACTAAGACAACATTTAATGGCGACAACATGTCGCCTCAGGCAGAAGTTCTGCCTGAAAAAGAGTTGTCTAAGTTGTCCATGTTGTCGTCAAATAAAATCTCTGATTTGTCGTCAATAAAATGGAGAGGCTATGATATTCAAGCTATTATTGATCAGCGCTATGCTGATAAGCTGCCATGCGCAGAGGATAGTAACAGACACAAGGAGAGCCTTAAACTCGCTACAGACTTACTCCTTATGCTCGACGGCGATAAGCAGAAAGTACTGCGTATCGTCGAGGAACAGTCCTGGGTGCAGGAGATCATTGAGGAAAGAGATGAGAATGTCGAGCAGACCGTGGAGAGTGCAGCGGGGTGCGTCGCGGAGAAGGAAAAGAAGTATGCAAGCTCGCTGCCATCCAAGGCCATGCTCGAGGCGGTGAAAAAGTTCACAGGGAAGGACTATCGGGAGGTAGTGAAGGAGGCGGTTCAGACCACCCCTGGCCCCTCCTACTCAGGAGGGGAAATAAATACCTTGTTGGATCAGTGGGGAGCGGAGATAGAGGAGATGTTCGGGGTGTTCCCGCTGCTGAAGGATGTATGTAGCGGGTTGAAGAGGAGTCAGTATCCGGCGGCGGTGTTTGTAGCAGGAGGCACAATGATGACACTGATGACCAGATGCTGGTACAGGTTCTATCACAGACCCCAGCAGGAAAGGCGATTGAACTGTTCGCTGTATATCATTGGCCATCCGGCATCGAATAAGTCGATGGCAGACGATATCTACAAGATTCTTTCTTCGCCTATTGCGGCTGCGGACAAGGCTGGTAAGGCGGCTCTTAACCGTTACAAACAGGACACGAAGAAGAAGGCAGCGAATAAGGAAGGTAAGGACAAGCCACAGGCACTGATCCGGATCCATCCTGCAAGAACGAGTAATGGCCAGCTGATTCAGGATATGCTCAACGCCAAGGATATCGTGGAGGGCAAGGAGATTCAGCTGCACATGCTGACGTTCGACACAGAGTTGGACAATAGCATCACTTTGCAGAGCGGCGGCTCGTGGATCAATAAGCAGAGCATGGAACTGAAGGCCTTTCACAACGAGGAAGACGGTCAGATGTATCAGAACTCCGATTCGCCCGTCGATGAGTTCAACGTGACGTGGAATTTCATCTATACGGGTACGCCCATCGCCTTGAAGAAGAAGGTGAATGAGAGGAATTTCGGCAGTGGCCTCTCCACGCGATTGGCCGTGATTCCCATGCCGAAGACCAACTTTGAGATGATGGCGATGGAGGATGTGAAGACCATCGACTGGCAGCGTATCGAACGTATGAAGACCTGGGCCTACAAGCTCGACACCCGCTATGGAGAACTGCCCTTCTGGCCATTGGTCAAGCGGATCTACGACTGGGTGAAGAACCGCATGGAGGACTGCGCCGAGGACGGTTCCGAAGCCAACGAACTGATGTTGAAGCGCGTGCCGTATCATGCGCTGAACTATGCCGCTCCCTTCATCGACATGCGACACTTTGATCATCTTCATCTGGAGGGCAAGTATTGGGAAGGCACCTACGAGGTCGACGAACTCGACTGGAAACTCTGCGAACTCATCGCCCGCATCCAATATGCCACGCAGCAGCATTTCTTCGGTGTGATGGCAGAGAAGTATTTCGACGACATGAACAACGACGTGCAGATTACTGGGAAGAGACATTATCAGAAGTCCGTTGACGGTTATAACCGCTTGCCTGAAGTGTTTGATAAGGAGGATATCAAAAGGTGCTTTGGTAATAACGGAAGTGCGTATGTCGCCATGAAGATCAAACGTTTCTCAGAAGACCGTCTGATAGAGAGAATAGAAGACGGAGAGCATAAGGGGAAGTTCAGAAAACTGATGAAACTGATGGCTTAACAATTAACAAATTAACATTTTAACAATTTCAATGGGAAAAGTGGAAATCAATGAAACGATGCACCTCTTCGAGCACATGACGCTCGGGGAGGTAACTAAGAGCAGACATGAGGGGATATACAACATCCCCAGCCATGGCGCCATCTGGTTACACTTTGCGGTGAGGCCAAAGGATAATCGGAGAAAGACAAGTTTTATCCTTAAAATATAAAAAAGCCCCAGAGACGGGGCTTTTTTATGCTTAATGGTCCTATACCTTATTAATATAATACACCTTATTAATTTATTCGTCGAAGGTGAAGACGAGGTCTAAGAGGGTGCAGAGGGATTTGTCCTTTGTGTCGGACTTGAAGACGAAGAATATGGCGTGCTTGCCGGCGAGCCAGTTTTCCTGGGCCTCTTTGGAGATGCCGATGGCGGCCTTCCAGACGGTCTTGTCCATGTCGGCTTTTAGCTCTGTCTTGCCGATCTGCTTGCCGCCCTGCGACTCCCAGGGACGATCCATCCAGACCTCGATGGTGCCGTCGATGCCCTCGGGAATGAGGTTCACGACGAGCATCAGGTTTTCATCCTCGTCCAAGGCGTCTTCATCGAAGTTGAAGTACTTGTAGCCCACAATCGAACCGTCGGTATTGTTGACGACGCGATTGGTGTTGTAGCGCAGGTCGTAGGGAGCGTCGTACTTCGCCTTAGAGGCGATGGCTTCTTCTTTCGTCATACCTTCCTCACCGCCGTAGCTGGCCTCGACATAGGAACCAAAGAAGGTGTTGTTGGGCCACTCGTGGATGGAGGGCTTGGGACCTGTGAGCCAGCAGGCGATACCTGCGGAGTGGCGCTCGAAGGGATCGAGGCCGTTGAGGGCAAAGCCCTCGGAGTTGTATTCACCCTCGGAGATATCCACCCAACCGCCCTTGCCTTCCTTGACCTTGACGGTGATGGGGGCGACCATAGCCTGGCGGGCGTACTCGTCGGTGCCCGTCTGACGGTGGTAGAACACGTACCACTGGCCATTGATTTCACAGATGGAGCCGTGGGTGTTTCCGTCGGGAACTGCTGAAGCGATGGTGTCGCCCTGCTCGTTGATCTCACGGCCGCGTCCGTCGATGATTGTGCCGCCGTAGGTCCAAGGGCCTAAGGGCTGGTCGCTATAGCAGTAGGCGAGGGTGTAGTTTGACGTGGGCAGTCCGAACTCGCCGTCCTTCGTGAAGCGGCTGTAGATGAACACATACTTATCCTTAATCTTACGGATTGACGAGGCCTCGAAGAAACGGAAGTCGCCTCCATTGGGTTCCTCGAATCCTCCAATCATGCCGTCGACCATCTTGGTGCCAGGCTTCACGGTACACATCGTGGCGGGGTCGATCTCGGCAGCATTGCAATGTCCGAATCCCCAGTAGCCGTATATTTTACCGTCGTCATCGACGAACACGGCAGGGTCGAAGCCATAGATGCCCGTCACCTGATTGGGGTCGTCGTCCTTCCAGTTGCATACCTCGAAGGGACCGTCAGGCCTGTCGCTCTTGGCGATGAGGCCGTTGCGGAAGCCCGTCTGGTCGTTGGGGAAGAGGTAATAGGTCTTCTTGCCCGTAGAGTCTGTCACGAGTGTCACGTCAGGGGCATAGAGCACATCGGCTGTGCCAGCGGAGTCGAAGGGCTCACCCTTGGCGTTCTTGTCGACCACGAGGATCTCCCCGTCGTAGCGCCACTGGCTCAGATCCTCCACAGGAGCCGACCACACCACCTGGTCGCGTCCGCAGTAAGCCGAGATGAGGTCGTCGTGCGATCCATAGATATACACACGCTGCTTGCCTGGGTTGTCGGGATCGTCGAACACGTAAGGCTCTCCGTCGGGGATATGCTCCCAGAGGGGCAGATAGGGGTTGCCGACTGTCAACTTCTCACTCTTGGTGTTTTGTACCTGTTGGGCGCAGGAAATCATCATGGCGCAGCACGCTGCCCCCACGATCATGCTCAGGCTCTTTGCTTTCATCTCTGTTCTTTTTGTTTGGTTTATAACTGGCTGCAAAATTACATAATTATTTCGGAATAAGCAATTATTTGTGGATTTTTAGTTATCTTTGTTGCCGTTTGGGGTTTAGTAATTCGTTTTTCGTGTGTATTAAGAATGTATGACAGATCAAGGGAAACTCGAGAAGCTGTTTAAGCAGCATTACCGTCAGATGTATCGGCTGGCCACCATGCTTCTGCACGACGATGCTGAGAGCAAGGATGTGGTGCACGACATCTTTGCCCGTCTGGTCGATGATCATCGTGACCTTCGGGAAGACACAGCCGAGTCCTATCTGCTTACAAGCGTACGAAACCGATGCCTGAATGTGATCCGTAGCCGACAGATACAGGAACGGGTGGAACGCCTCTACCTACTTGACCTCGACACGACGATCATCCCGGCGGAACGGCTCGATGAGGAACTGAAGACCCTGTATAAGGGGATAGACCTGTTGGAGCCGCCCCTCTACCGCGACATCATCATCCAGCACTTCCGCGACGGTGTCACTTTCAAGGAGATTGCCTGTCGTATGGGTGTCAGCGAGACTACCGTCTATAAGCATTTGCACCGTGCGCTGAGTCAATTACGTACCCACTTTAAAGACCAATGAGCGTATGAACAAGACCGATCGATTGCTCCAGATGATGGAGCAGCCCCAGCGATACACGGCTGATGAGTGGCAGGAGATACTTGCCGACGACGAGTGCCGTGAACTCTACACACTGATGTCTAAGACCTGGAGTGCCTTCGATGCCGCCCGAGCCGATGAGGAAGTCACCGACGAGATGATTGATGCCGAATGGCAGCGGCTTTCGAAGCCGCATGCTGGTATGCCTACACTCCTTAAAATCGCAGCCGTGTTTATGGGTGTGCTGATGCTCTCGGGCATTGCCTTTGCCACAATCCATATCGTCAGCCACCGTGCCGGAGGGGAAGATAATCAAAGGAACAGATCCATAATCGGGTCGCAGACCACCATCACGCAGCCTGTCCCCGTGATTCTCCCAGACACCATCCCTCAGCCTCGTATCTTCGAGAACGTGCCGCTTGATGAGATCATTACTGAGATGGCTCTATATTATAATAAGGTGGTGGATATCCAGAACGGACAAGCCCACGAGCTGCGCCTCTACTACAAGTGGGATCGTCAGGATGATATCGGAAGCATCGTCGAGGACTTGAACCACTTCGACCATGTGACTCTCACCGTCGAGGGCGACAGACTGACTGTGAAACCCTGATGATTGCCTGTGACAGAGATGAAAAGACTATTGATTCTGTTGTTGCTGTGCGCTGTGGTCTGCATGGCTTATGGCCAGAAGATCACACGCAGTTATCAGGGAGAATCCCTTAGCCGTGTGCTCGAAGACCTCAATGGCGTCACCACCCGCCATGAGATATCCTTCGTCTATAACGATTTGGAGGATTTCACTGTCACTTGCGACTTCAAGCGTCTGGATCTTGAAGAGGCACTGATGAAGGTTGTAGGCTTCTGGCCCGTCCGTATTGTCAGAGACCACGATAAATACTTTGTGGAGTGTACCCACAAGGCGGGCCGTCGTCTGATAGGACGGATTGTCGACGAACAGGGTAAGCCCGTGGCCTATGCAAGCATTGCTTTGCTCAGTCCTGCCGATTCCTCCCTCGTCGGCAGCGGACTGAGTAATGAGGCAGGCCATTTTGTCATCCCCACGGATGCCAGTCGTGTGATGGTCAGATGCTCCTTTGTAGGCTATAAGACATTCTGCCGGATTTATGATGTCGGTGCTGTCGGCACCATCAGAATGCAGCCTGCGGAATACAAGATCGACGGCATCGTGGTCAATGGCCAGGCCCCTGTGGTCAGACGGGAGGCCGGCAGCATCATCTTCGACACCCGTCATGTCGTGGGAGCCATCAACGCCACCGACTTGCTCCGATACGCTCCTGGTGTGATGATCGAGGATGATCACATCAGCCTGTTTGGTGCCAATGGCGTCATCTTCCACATTAACGGCAGGGAACAGCGGCTCGGCTCAAAAGAGATGCTGCAAGTGCTCAGGTCCTATGCTGCCTCTGATGTGGAGAGGATAGAGATCATACAGAGCCCGGGTGCCAGTTATTCTGCCGGAGGCAATGCCGGGGTGATCAATATCGTATTGAAGAAGAAAGGTGCCGACTATATCGGCGGCTCTGCCGGATATGCCCGGACACAGTACGAGGAGCACGGCGACGAGGCCAATGCCGGCATCATCTACAACAGGGGCAAGGTGTCCACCTCCCTGAATCTGGCAGGCACATGGGACAACACCCGCTATGTTGAAACCAACGATATCCGCTTTACCGACGTTCTCCGCTATGGTATTGACAACGGGCGAATCTCGAAAGACAACTACTCCCTGCGCTGGCAGGCCGACTATCAGGCTTCTGACAAACTGACCCTCGGCACTTACGTGATGTATGCCGACGGCGAGCGTCGTCTGACCATAGACGGCCTTTATGACTTCCAGCCTAAGACTCCCTTGTCTGTCAGCAACATCGACACGCAGACCCGACGACAGGAAGACACCAAGACGTGGGCTGTGAATGTCAATGCAGGATACAGGAATCAGGAGACGGGTCTCAAGGTAGACTGTAACCTCGACTACTACAGGATGAGGATGGAAGATGCCCGTCATTCCCTCAGTAGCGATATATATGTCGGAAAAAGCCTGACTGATATCATTCGAAGCGACACGACCGACTTTGACTACAGGAATCAGATAGCCCAAGACATCGACAACTACTCTGCAAAGGTTGATGTCAGTTACAAAGGCTTTCGGCTTGGCAGTCAGTATGCCTATACCCGTAGTCTTCTGGGTCTGTCTTATACGGGTTCCAGTGTGTCGTACGATAGGGTCTCTGCCACCTACGATGAACAGGTGCTGGCAGGCTATCTGGAATACGACAGGGCGTTTGGCAGGGCATGGTCCGTGAATCTCGGAGGACGCTATGAGCATACATGGACCAAGGGCGAGAATAAGCCGATAGCAAATGAGAGCCATACTGACTATGGGAAACTGTTCCCCTCGCTCCGTGTCGGATACAACCCTAGCCACTCGCACGCCTTCAGCTGGAGTCTCAGCAGCCGTATCACCCGTCCGAATATCATCAACCTCAATCCCAACAAGGTGTGGAGAGATGTCAACCACGAGTCTTACGGCAATCAGAACTTGAAGCCCTCCTATCTCTATAAGGCCATGATGGGCTATACTTACAAGGGCGTGCTGAGCTTTGACCTCTACTATACCTATGAGCCAGACAGGATTGATGCCGTCTATTCGGTTGCCAAACAAGTGACCATCACTTCATGGGATAACATCACAGACGAGCACAGTCTGGGCGTCAACTCCTTTTATTACTTCGACCGCCTGCGCTGGATGAATGCTACGCTGATGCAGGGCGTCTGGTATTCGAAGACTGTCAGGCCGGAGAAGAAAACGGTTTTGGGAATGGTGCGACCGTATATGCACCCCGAAGTCGAAAGTTTCTCATACGTGGGAATGCTCCAAGCCACATTCTTTTTCGACCGTGACCGCAAGTGGACTGCCAGCCTCCATGCCACTTACAGTTCCCCGGAGAAAGATGTCACGAAGTCTTTGAACGCCCGCTATATGGTGGACGTCGGACTGCAATACCGCTGCTGGAAAGACCGTCTGGTGCTTGGCCTCACTTGCAGGAACCTGTTGGCCTCTCATATCAAAGGAACGGAATACCTTGGAACGACGGAGATGGACTTCGACAACAAGTTCAACTATCGCCAATTCCGCCTCTCACTCACCTATAACTGGGGTGCCCGCCTGCGGCACGATCAACGGCACTATGAAAGTGACGATATGCAGCAACGTGTCGTGAACGACTTCTAAGATCAGGTATGAGACAATTGGACGTGATGTCCTATCGGAGGGTTAATGAAGCCTTCCGTAGGAGAATGGTGTGCCGTATCGGCGTTGACTGTGGCCTGTTCGTCGAGATTAACTATATGGTGAATGCGATGCTCTATTGCCTGGCCCGTCGTGTCAGGTTCCAGCTCTATTCCGATGATGCCAACTTCGGTACTGGCGGAGGATGGACAGAGTATTTCCTGCCGTTTTGCGAGGAGGTCCATGAGTCGTTTCACAGGCAATACAACTTCCACCGCCCGCCGTCTTGGCGACGTATTCTGAGGCTTTGCGGGCGTCAGAAAGCCATAGGGCCAATCATGTGGAAACTCAAATCCATCCAGAAAACAGCGATGGGACGTCTGATGGGATTCCTGACATACAAGGAATATGTGCTGTTAGGCCAGGATGTGAGCGATTATCCAGACAATCACTATTGTATTCCCGAACTGGACATAGATGCTGATTATACAGAGGTTTATGGACTGTTGGCGAGGATGGCCTTTCGTTTCAATCCCAGCATACAGCGGCAGGCGACCCTTGCCCAAACCCGTCTGTCAATCCCTGATCTCTACGACGGCATCCACATACGGGGTGGGGACAAGGTGATGGAGACTGGGCTGATCTGTAGTCAACGTATCATGCAGAGGCTGAATCCCGAGGCTGGCTCGTGTGTGTTCATCCTGACAGACGACTATCGTCAGTTTCAGAAACTGCAAACGGACTATCCGCAGTTGAGGCTTGTCACGCTTTGTCAGGCTGATGAAACAGGCTATCGTCATCAGCAGTTCTGTAAACTGTCACCGCAAAAGAGGAAGGAATCCATCGTCAGACTACTGATTTCTGTTGATCTGCTGCTCCATAGTCGTTCCTTCGTAGGCAGCATCACCACAGGGCCAAGTGTCTTCGTGATGAAGCAGAGGGCAGCCGATCCGCATGTGCAGGCCGTCGATTGTCCAAAAGAGGACTTGTCTTCTTCTTTGTCTCTGACCATCGATCTCCGTGCCGCCATCTCTTATAAAAGCCTTAACGAATAGGGGTCATCTTTATAAAGATAATCTCCGTCTGACCAAAATCGGCGGATTTGATGATCAAATTCGGCGATTTTGGTGAGCAAATCTGCCGATTTTGGTCAGTAACTCTTGGCACTTAACAAATTAATGCTTACCTTTGCAGGCAAAAAACGAAGTATGGCAATACACTACAGACTGGTACAGAACAAAATCAAGAGCGACAAGAACTACGGCAAGTACTATGCCCACACGGTGAAGCAAGGTGAGATTTCGCTCGAAGAAATAGAGCGGATGATCGAAGAGAACTGTTCGGCCAAGGCCTCGGACGTGAGGCTGGTGCTGCGTGAACTGTTCGACACTGTGAAACACTACATGCAGAATGGCTACGTGGTAGACCTCAAAGAGATGGGTAAACTGTCGATCTCCGTGAAGAGTGTCTGCGTGGATGATCCATCGGAGTTCCGTCGCGACCAGCACATCACGGGCTTCAAGTGCAACTATACGCCTCACGGCCAGCGCTACAAGCCGTCTGACGGTGCCCTCGCAGGCCATATCCGTCGCGGTCTGCTGGATGAATGCGAGGCCGAAGAGGCTTCTTACAGCATCAAGAAATAGCGGCCTATATACCCTCTCGCAGGGCGAAGGTTACTCTATCGGACTCAGCATTATAAGAAAGCCGTCGCAAAAAAAACGCCAGGTAGTGTGCGTATTTCATAAAAAAGTTGTATCTTTGCACTCATTATTATGCAAACTTCAAAAACAACAAACAGAATTATGGACAACAAACACCTGATGCTGAATGCCAATCCTATCGTGACGGCATTGCAGAAACCGTCGGCTGAATTTACCAAGGCCGACATCATCCAGTACATTGTAGACAACGAGATCCGCATGGTGAACTTCATGTATCCCGGTGGCGACGGCAAGCTGAAGACGCTGAACTTCGTGATCAACGACCTCGACTACTTAGAGACCATCCTTACTTGTGGCGAGCGTGTCGATGGCTCAAGCCTCTTCTCGTTCATCCAGGCAGGATCGAGCGACCTCTATGTGCTGCCCCGTTTCCGTACGGCCTTCGTCGATCCGTTCGCAGAGATCCCGACGGTATCGATGCTCTGTTCTTATTTCGACAAGGACGGCCATCCGCTGGAGTCGTCGCCAGAGCATACGCTGCACAAGGCTGCCG
>JAEEGI010003864.1_pt1 | contig 35442 bp, 32 predicted proteins | sample 8958751 | NCBI WGS metagenome assembly JAEEGI01 (sample SAMN16246545, study PRJNA631951) | gut metagenome | biome: gut microbiome; feature: rumen; material: KS-attached | host: Bos | place: Iran: Karaj | collected 2018-10 | reverse complement strand
GGATGTGCAGCGTCCTTGCGATGTGGTGGAGGACATCCTGCGTATCTATGGATATAATAATGTGGAGATACCCACACAGCTGAAGGGTTCGCTCGTCATCAAGGGCGATGAGGACCAGAAACACAAACTGGCTAATCTCGTGAGTGAGCAGCTGGTGGGCGAGGGCTTCAATGAGATCCTCAACAACTCGTTGACGAAGGGTGCCTACTACGAAGGTCATAACGCCTATCCTGCAGAGAACTGTGTGAAGATCATGAATCCGCTGTCGAGCGATCTGAACGTGATGCGTCAGACGTTGCTCTTTGGTGGACTTGAGAGCATCCAGCACAATGTGAACCGCAAGCGCAGCAACCTGCGCTTCTTCGAGTTCGGTAATGTGTATACCTTCGATCCTGAGAAACAGAACGACGACGATCCGATGCAGGCCTACAAGGAGCAGTATCACGCTGCACTTTGGCTTACAGGTAAGCGCGTGGAAGGCTCTTGGGCTCACGTTAACGAGGATTCTAACTTCTACGAGTTGAGCGCTTATGTAGAGAACATCTTGCGTCGTATCGGTGTGAAGCCAGGTATGATTGTTCGTAAGAAGTCGGAGAATCCCATTTTCTCGGCTGGTATGAGCATCGAGAATCGCGGTGGTAAGCTGCTTATCGAGATGGGTATCATCAGCAAGAAACTGCTGAAACAGTTCGACCTCAGCGCGCCTGTGTACTATGCAGAGCTGAACTGGACAGCCCTGATGAAGGTCATCAAGAAGAACGAGGTGCTCTATACAGAGATTTCGAAGTTCCCAGCTGTTAGTCGTGACCTGGCACTATTGGTGGATAACACTGTTGAGTTCGCTCAGATTGAGCAGATTGCCCGCCAGACGGAGAAGAAACTGCTGAAGAAGGTAGAACTTTTCGATGTCTATGAAGGTGACAAGCTGCCTGCCGGCAAGAAGTCATACGCCGTAAACTTCATCCTTCAGGACGAAGAGAAGACGATGGGCGACAAGCAGATCGACGCCATCATGCAGAAACTCATTGCCAACCTGAAGAAACAACTTGGTGCCGAACTGAGATAATTTGACTATTTGACCATTTACTATTTGACTATTGATATGACAGAGCTCGAACTGAAAGAAAGATTCAAGAAGTTCTCGATAAGGATTATCAAAATGGTCGATAGTATGCCCGACACAATCTCAGGAAGGGCTATTGGTGCACAAGTGGTCAGATCAGGCACATCACCTGCAGCCAATTATCGTGCTGCATGTTTGGGAAAGTCAGAGAAAGATTTCCTGAATAAGTTGAAGATGGTTGAGGAAGAACTTGATGAAACGAGTCATTGGTTAGAGGTGATTATGGAAACAGGGATGTTACCAGAGAATAGGGTAAAACCTCTATATACAGAATGCTTGGAACTGCTTAAAATAATTATTAGTTCCATTGTGAGTACTCGCAAGCATCTTGATGGTATTAAATAGTATAATTGTAAAATAGTAAAATAGTAAAATTTAACAATGGGAAGAGCATTTGAATATCGTAAGGCTACGAAGCTGAAGCGATGGGGCCACATGGCCAAAACATTTACAAAGATCGGTAAACAGATTGCCATTGCCGTGAAGGCAGGCGGTCCGGAGCCAGAGAACAATCCTACACTGCGTGCTATCATCGCCAATGCCAAGCGCGAGAACATGCCGAAGGATAACATCGAGCGTGCCATCAAGAACGCGATGGGTAAGGATCAGAGCGACTACAAGGAGGTGACCTACGAGGGATATGGTCCTCACGGCATCGCTATCTTTGTGGAGACCCTGACTGATAACACCACACGTACCGTTGGTGACGTCCGTTCAGTATTTAACAAGTTCAACGGTAACCTGGGTACTCAGGGTTCGCTGTCGTTCCTGTTCGACCACAAGGCTGTGTTCACCTTCAAGAAGAAGGACGGCCTGGATATGGACGAGATGATCCTCGACCTGATTGACTACGGTGTTGAAGACGAGTACGATGAGGACGAGGAGGAGAACAGCATCACCATCTATGCCGATCCTTCAAGCTTCGGAGCTATCCAGAAGCATCTTGAGGAGAACGGTTTCGAGGTGACAGGTGCTGAGTTTACCCGTATCCCCAACGACCTGAAGGACGTAACGCCTGAGCAGCGCGAGTCAATCGACAAGATGGTTGAGAAACTCGAGGACTTCGATGATGTCCAGACGGTTTATACGAACATGAAACCTGAAGAGGTTACTGAATAGAATAATAAATCCCCGCTCGGTTGAGCGGGGATTATTATTTTAATAGTCTTTCTTGGTCAGCGCCACTTCAAAGATCGTTTTCTTTGGATCTTTCTCCGAACGGTACGTATAAGTGAAGTTATACCCGTTGTCTTTATACACCTTCATGGCTGTGGTATTCTTCAGCCCGTCCTTGAGAATCTGTGCAGCGGCAACGGTGTCCAGGGCGTTATCCTTATCAGCGATACCTGTCATCCTATAATAATAATGTAAGGTATGTGTGGCCCGCTCAAAGGTTAGACTGTCCAGGATGATGTTTTCTTCCATCTTAGCAGGACAATTCTTGGCCGTATAGGCCTTTGCTTCACGTGCACATTTGTCTTCCAATGACTCCTGACATGCAGTCAGAAACAATGCCAAAGTGGCAAATACGATTATCTTTTTCATAATGAATGCTATTTTTTCGCTGCAAAGTTACAAAAAAAATCAAAAATATTGGATATAAGACGATTTTTTTATATCTTTGCAAATCAAAGATTGATATATACTAAATGAATCATATAAGAAACTTTTGTATCATTGCGCATATCGACCACGGTAAGTCTACCTTAGCCGATCGAATGCTGGAATTCACCAAGACCATCCAGGTCACCGAGGGACAGATGCTTGATGACATGGATTTGGAGCGTGAACGTGGCATCACCATCAAGAGCCACGCCATCCAGATGGAGTATATGCACAATGGTGAGAAATATATCCTGAACCTCATCGATACCCCAGGACATGTCGACTTCTCTTACGAGGTGAGCCGTAGCATCGCAGCTTGCGAGGGCGCGCTGCTGGTGGTCGACGCTACGCAGGGGGTTCAGGCGCAGACCATCTCGAATCTCTATATGGCCATCGACCATAATCTGGAGATTATCCCTGTGATCAATAAGATTGATATGCCCTCAGCGATGCCCGACGAGGTGGAGGACGAGATCGTCGACCTTATTGGTTGCGACCGCTCAGAGATCCTTCGTGCCTCAGGAAAGACGGGCGAGGGTATCGAAGAGGTGCTCGATGCCATCGTCGAGCGCATCCCTCATCCCGTGGGCGATGAGAATGCCCCGCTTCAGGCCCTGATCTTCGACTCCGTCTTCAACTCCTTCCGTGGCATCATTGCATACTTTAAGATTGTGAACGGTGTGATTCATCAGGGCGATCTCGTAAAGTTCTTTAATACCGGCATGGAATACGATGCCGACGAGGTGGGTGTGCTGAAGATGGATATGGTGCCTCGTAAGGAACTGCGTACGGGCGATGTGGGCTATATCATCTCTGGTATCAAGAACTCCAAGGAGGTGAAGGTGGGCGATACGATCACTCACGTCGACCGTTCCTGCGATGCGGCCATCGAGGGATTCCAGGAAGTGAAGCCGATGGTCTTCGCTGGTGTCTATCCCATCGATCCCACAGACTATGAGAACCTGCGTGCGTCGCTGGAGAAGCTCCAGTTGAATGATGCCTCGCTGACGTTCATTCCTGAGAGCTCCGTGGCTCTGGGCTTCGGCTTCCGTTGCGGATTCCTGGGTCTGTTGCACATGGAGATCATTCAGGAACGTCTGGATCGCGAGTTCGATATGGATGTCATCACCACGGTGCCTAACGTGTCGTATATGTGCTATACGAAACAAGGTGAGGTGAAAGAGGTGCATAATCCCTCCGGACTGCCTGATCAGACGATGATCGACCATATCGAGGAACCCTATATCCGGGCTTCTATTATTACGGCTGCCGACTTCATTGGTCCCATTATGACGCTCTGTCTGGATAAGCGTGGAGAACTGATTGACCAACAGTATGTTAGCGGCAATCGTGTGGAACTTCATTTTATGTTGCCGCTGGGTGAGATCGTGATTGATTTCTACGACAAGCTGAAGTCTATCTCGAAGGGTTACGCCTCGTTCGATTATCATATCGACGGGTTCCGTCCTTCAAAGCTGGCGAAACTCGATATCCTGCTCAACGGCGAGCCCGTTGACGCCCTCTCTACGTTGACCCATCAGGACAATGCCGTCACCTTCGGACGTCGTATGTGTGAGAAGCTGAAGGAGCTCATTCCACGCCAGCAGTTCGACATCGCCATCCAGGCCGCCATAGGCGCAAAGATCATTGCCCGCGAGACCGTCAAACAGGTCCGTAAGGATGTGACCGCAAAATGTTATGGTGGTGACGTTTCCCGTAAGCGTAAACTGCTGGAGAAACAGAAGCGTGGTAAGAAACGCATGAAACAGATTGGTAATGTGGAAGTGCCCCAGAAAGCCTTCCTCGCCGTACTGAAGTTGGATTAAATCGTCAAATAGTCAAATATTCAAATCATCAAATCATCAAATAACAAAGACCTATGCCTAACGTTAGTGTTACACCCCGTGATGTCGCCCGTGAGTTGGCTCGACGTTACAGTACAATGACCCACGAAGAACTCGACCTCCTTGAGAGTATCCTCGTGCCGTTGAAGTTTGCGAAGAACGAAATGATTCTCCGTGAAGGAGAGACATGTACGAACATCTATTGGGTTGTCAAAGGACTGGTGCGCCAGTATTATTATAAGAATGGTAAGGAGCTGACGGAGTATATGGCTTCAGAGAACACCATCGTGATGTGTATCGAGAGCCTCTTCCGTGAGCAGCCCACACATCTGCAGATCAAGGCCCTTGAACCCACCATCATGATTGCACTCCCTAAGGCCGAACTGGAGGCGGTTGCCATGAAGAGTGTGAATATTCAGATCCTGTTCCGTAAGATTCTGGAAGAGAGTCTGATTCTCAGTCAGCATCATGCCGATATGCTGCGTTTTGAGAGTGCGCAGGACCGTTATGCGAAGTTGGTGAAGAACCAGCCGCAGTTGGTGCTTCGTGCGCCGTTGGTCTATATCGCCAGCTATCTGCAGATGACGCCGGAGACACTTTCCCGTGTGCGTACAGCTGCACTTCTCGAGGATAAGTAGCTAGTTTCTCTTCAGAAAAATTTCGTGATCGATGCAATGAGGTAATTCTTCCTGATAGTGAGTGACATATATCAGGGTTACCTCAGGATTCTGGCAATAGTCGTCCACGATACTTTTCACCATTTTACGGTTGACATCGTCGAGTCCATGAAGCGGTTCATCGAGAATCAGCAGATCGGGCTCTTTCACAAAGGCTCTTGCCAATAACAGCAGTCGCTGCTCTCCGCTCGACATCTCCATAAACCTGCGCTCAGCCAATTCTCCGATGCCAAAGATCCGCATCCATTTCCGGCATTGCTCCTTCTCGTCCTCGTTGGGTCGCGTATAGAGTCCGATGGTGTCTTTCAGTCCGCTGGCCACAATCTCTATGGCTGGTATATTCTGTTTATAGCTTCTGTGCATCTCCGGTGAGACATAGCCGATATGTCTCTTGATATCCCAGATGCTCTCACCCGAGCCTCGCTTGTGTCCGAACAACGAGATGTCGCAGGCATAGCTCTGCGGATTATCGGCACACACCAGCGAGAGTAGGGTAGACTTGCCGCTTCCGTTCTGGCCCGACAGCGACCAGTGTTCACCCTTCATCACCGTCCAGTCGAGATCCTTCAGGATCGTCCGCGAGCCATAGCGGATACTCACTTTGTTGAATCGGATGACCTCGTTTAGTTGAGAGGAAGCACACGGGGACTGTCCCTTCTGTGAGGAAGCACACGGGGACTGTCCCATCTGTGAGCAGCGTAGCGAATTACAGGGGGACTGTCCCCTGTGTGCGACCTTCGGCAGGACTCTCATCTCCTTCACCTCCACGATGTGCGTGATAAACTCCGGTATCTCGTCTGTCTTGGCGAGCACGAGAATGATCTGCAATCCCTGCTCTTCGGCCAGCATCGTCATCAGTTCCTTCAGCTGATCTCTCGTCTCCTTATCCAGACCGATAAATGGATTCTCCATGATCAGCACCTTCGGCTTCGTAAACAGCGACGAAGCCAGCTTGTACTTCCTCAGTTCTCCACTTGAAAGCAGGATGATATACTTGTCCAACAGCTCATCAAGATGAAACAGTTCATAGATATGCCGTTGCAGCTGTCTGCGTTCGGGCGTGTCCTCGCCTGCCAGCTGATACGCCTCTTCCAGTTTACTGCCTACGGTGGGCGTCTCCTCGTCGATCTCCATCTGGTTCCAACGCTGTTGCAGGAAGTAAGTCCTGTCGTTGTCGCCACCGTATGTGTCTCTGAAGGTGATGTGTTTCAGATTGTTATAGGGTTCGTCGAAGCCGTATTTCACCATGTCCGGAAACGCCGGATGCCGACCGGTGATCATGTCGACGAACATCGACTTGCCTGCTCCGTTCCTGCCTACGATGGCAATATGTTCGCCCTCTTCCAGACAGAAGTTCACAGGCTCGGCCATCGACCATTCCGGCTTCCTCGCCCTGGCATTTATCATCTCAATCGTCTTCATCATCGTGAATACATTTTTTTTATTTAACGACAACTATGACAACTCAAACAACATTCGACCTTTGGTCGAGTAGAAAAAAGTTGTCCAAGTTGTCATAGTTGTCGTTATTATAATCATAACCTATTGTCGTTTTATTTTTTTATCTTGTTGGGGTTCTTGTTCACGAAGTCCTTCCAGCCACGGTATTTCACGTCGCTCTCAGGACGTCCCATCTGCATATAGTGACAGTAGGCTGCGGCCAAGGCATCTGTGGCATCCATGAACTTGCCCATCTCCTCGTTAGGGATCTTCAGGAGCCGTTGCAGCATCCCCGCCACCTGTTCCTTCGAGGCACCGCCGTTACCCGTCAGCGCCATCTTGATCTTCATAGGAGCATACTCGTGGATGGGCACGCCGTGATGGATGGCGGCGGCGATGGCTGTTCCCTGGGCGCGCCCGAGCTTCAGCATCGACTGCACGTTCTTGCCGAAGAAGGGTGCCTCGATGGCCATCTCGTCGGGCAGGTAACCGTCGATGATGCCGGTGACGCGCTCGAAGATGTGTCCGAGTTTCAGGTAACCGTCAGCAAACTTCCGCAGGTCGATGACACCCATCGTTATCATCTCCGCCTTGCCGTCCTTCACCTTCAACAGCCCGTAGCCCATCAGGTTCGTTCCAGGGTCTATGCCCAATATGATTTTCTCCATGTTTAACTTTTCGCCCACAAAAGTACAAAAATCAGCCGAAAGTACCAAAACTTTCAGCTGATTCTTTTTGGTGAATCATGGGGACTGGCCCAATGATCAGAGCTTTGCGGCGATCAGGGGGCCTGTCCCCTGTGATTCGCCTCGCTCCCTAGAGCGAAATAGGCCCATACCCCATACAACTCGTGGTCGTAATCGCTGTGACGAACGCCGTGAGCGCAGCTACTATCATCTTCACCGCAATCTCAATAACCTTCTTCTTCATAGGCTAATCCTAATTATGCATTATGCATTATGCATTATTAATTATGCATTGTTATTATGCATTAATTCTGGTCTCCCTCTTCAGCATCTGAGCCCGAGTTAATCACCAGCGTCGAGGCCTGTGCCGGCATCTGGAACGTACCTACATACTCACCATCGTTCTCAGTCAGGCTGACGTTCGAGCCGTTCAGCGTAGCCGTCGGGATCTGACCCTCGGCGGGCGTTACTGCGATATACACATTCGCACCACTCTCGAGGCTGTCGCCGCTGTTGATGGTCTCCTCGCTGTCGTTCTTCACGGTCGAGGTACCGCTACCACTCTTGGTGATCGTCAGCGCGAAGCTGGTCTCCTGGTTCTGGTCGCCGCTCTGCGAGCCGGAGTTACTGCCCTGAGAACCGCCGTTTCCGGTGCCTGAGCCCTGCTCCGAGCCATCGCCGCTCGGCGTGGTGCCGCCGTTTGCGGGACTCAGCACGAAGCTGATCGGGGTCTTGTTCTGGAATCGCTTCTCCTTGCCCTCTACGGTGGTCTTGATGCTCTCAACCACGTAGCCCGCAGTGAAGATACAATCGTCCTTCAGCGAACGGCTGGTGAGCTTCTCACCCTTGGAGTTCTCGGGGGTGAAGATGATGTGGACACCCTCGATCAGGCTCTCCAGACCTACCTCCATCGCCTTGGCCACAGAGTTGGCACCGCCCTTCTTCGACTCTACTGAGGGAGAGAAGGTTCCCAGACCTTCGAGCTTCACGGGCTGTCCCTGACAGATCAGCTCCTTCATACACTCTACCACCTGCTGCACCACGAGCACCACCATCTGATAGTCGGCCAGCTTGCCGTGCTCGGTCATGTGACGGCAGAAGCCCTTCAGTGCGAGAGGCTCCTTGGAGTCTGCCTCGGGGTACCACTTACCGTAGCCGTTGCTACTTGAGTTCTTGTTCTGGCGAAGGTTGATCACCATTGGAATTTCTTGTCTTGCCATAATTTAAATCCTTTCTTTTGTTTAAAACGTTAATAAATTGTTGTTAATTAAAATGGTTAATAAATTGTTTTCTTGTCGCTCTTCAGAAAGCCGCGCGCCTGCTTCATCTGATTGACAATGCAAAGGTACGAAGAATATTTGATACTTCAAACATATTTCATGTTAATAACCGTTAAAACTGTACTTTCCCGCCCGCGCGCCGCCGAACGACTATTTTACTCAAATTAATCTCCGATTTTTATTAAATTAAAGGCATATTTTAGTCTCTCGTAATTTTGTGGTCATTATGGTCAATTGTCATTTGTCAATAAGGATTCCCGCTTTGGTCATTTCGTTCAACTATAATATAGATATAAATATCTATATTATAGTTGCCGATTTTTTACTATCCCCAAAACGTTAATGACAATTGACAATTGACCATAATGACTTTCTTTTCCTGATTTTGGTTTGACAGTTTTTGTTTATTTCCTGATGTGGTTGACAATTGTTTTACTGGACAAGTTGACAATCTTCCTGATTCTTGCACCGCAAAAAACTAAAACATTTTGCTTTTTTCTCCTACTATAAAAAAAAATGTGTATCTTTGCAACGAAAACGAAGAAGCGTAACGAAATGGATGAATTGGTGTACGAGTTCCCAATGGCGAAAGGTATCGTGGTGAGTGGTGATATTCACGGCGACTTTACGCAGTTGGTATTCAAGTGCTGCGACCAGTACTGTATGACAGACACGCTGATTATCGTGGCTGGTGACTGTGGCTTTGGCTTCGATCGTCCAGGCTATTACGAGAATATCTACAAGAAGTGCAATAATAAGCTCTCGAAAGCCAATAATTGGTTGTTGTTCATTCGTGGCAACCATGATAATCCTGCCTACTTCAATCTCCAGCCTATCAAGTATCGGCGATGGATGACGCTGCCGGACTACTCCGTAGTGAAGGCATGCGGTCACACTATTCTCTGTATAGGTGGCGCCACTTCGATAGACAGGTTGTTGCGTATAACCGCTAAGCACTATCACCTGCCGAACCCCAATGAACCGTTGGCGCCCAATATCTATTGGAAGGATGAACAGCCATATTTCGACAAGGCTCGGCTCGACACCATTGATAAGTCGTGCGCCATCGACACGGTTATTACCCACACCTCGCCGTCGTTCTGCGAACGATCTTCGCATCAGGGATTGGAGAATTGGGCAGAACATGATGATACTTTGATGTACGACGTGCAGTATGAGCGCCAGGTGATGGATGACATCCAAGCCTACCTTTATACGAAGAACCATCCGCTACGTTACTGGTACTACGGCCATTTCCATCAGAGTTGGCACGCCGAGATTGACGGGGTACAATATAATATGCTTGATTGCATGGAACTAAGAGAATTGAGATAATCTGCACCCTTGCGTAACACAAGGTGACAGGTAACTTTGTGCAGATCCACAAGGGGACAGGCGCTCGGCTCTGCCGCTTCGCTCGATGTGAGCATAAAAACAACGGAGGGCATAAACCCTCCGCGAGGCAACGTGCCGTAGCACATGCTAACTTCCTAAGAAGCTGGTGCAAAGATACGAACTATTTTTGATAATCCAAAATATTTTGATGGAATATTGATATTTTTTTGTGGATTCGAAAAAAAACAAACACAACCCTCGCCCGCTGTGAAGTTCGCGAGGTTTTAAATAGGAAAGAAATAAAACAAGATATATGGCAACAAATGCTCCTGGCTATGTATACATACTGACCAATCCCAGTTTCAGGGAAGATTGGGTGAAGATAGGGAAGAGTTCACGTCCTGTGAATGTCAGGAGCAAGGAGCTTGATAATACCTCAGTACCTCTGCCTTTTGAAATCTTTGCCACAATGAAAACGGCGAAGTACAATGCTGCTCCTCCAACAGAAGTCAAGGAAAAAGACCTTACAATAGAGGATATGGCAGGGAAAATCAGTATTATCCTAAATGGCAAGGTTTCTTATCAGAGTCGATTAGGCTTTGATGTCGTAAAAGAATATCTTAATTTACATCTAGATAACACTATGCTTTCTCTAAAGAAAATCTTCAATGATAATTTATTGGGAGATTGGAATCAGTGGAAGATGTTAGAGGAAAATATTGAGTATGCAAAAAGGCTGAAAGATCTTACAGGCTCATATAGGCATCAGGTGAAACGACAATTTATTCTACGAAGTGGTGATGGAATTAAATTCGTTGTTTCAAATCAATGGAGCATTGTTAATGTTATGAACCTCATACGTTTCATAAAGGACATTTGTGAGAAGAAGTGCTAGTTACTACCAAATTGCACGTTTTATTAAATTATGTGTAATTTATGAATTAAATCACAATTTTCTCCCAAAGATTTTGTAATTTTGCAGCAAATTATGTAGTTATGAGTACAGTGATAGACCAAAGTAGAATATTCACAAGGGAGCAGGTAGAACGCTTGCTTACTGCCACTATTGGAAAAACGTTGTTGCAAGCAGATGCCGCACAATTGTTTGCACACCACGAAGGTCGCGACAAGGTAAAAGGCATTGCTGGTGACATCATTGAGGAGTCAGTTCTTGGTTGCAAGAAGGACAGCAAGCAGGAGCCTGACATACTTGTGGATGGCGTATTGACGGAGTTGAAAACTACCGGCATGATTGAGCCGAAGAAGAAAGACTCCCCCTATGTCTATGAGTGTAAGGAGCCTGTCAGTATAACAGCCGTCTCGATTCCTGTCATTGTAAATGAAGAGTTTGAGACCTCTAATTTCTGGCATAAGTTGGCCCACATGCTTTGGGTCTATTATTGGTACAAGTCACCTATAACGGTGAAACTGGAAGGATATAAGGATTTCCCCATTCTTGGCTTCCAGTTCTATGAGTTCAGTGATGATGATAAACTGCTGTTGCGACAGGACTGGCTATTGGTTCGCGATTTTCTGATTATGATTCATCGTGAATACCATTCCCAGAGTAAACGAGAAGAGCAATACCCACGCCTCTCCCATGAGCTGCGAGGCCAGTTAATGCTGATAGATACAGCGCCCAAATTCCCAAACAATCCTCGTTTCCGTCTGAAGCGTGCATACGCTACTGTAATCGCAGATCAGTATTTTTCGAAAAAACATTTTGAGAAACTCGGTGAAACCATCAGCAAATATACCGACATCGACACAAAGTGCCAATTAATGACTCTGAAATATAAGGGTAAGACGTTTCTGCAAATTGCCAAAGAATTGAAAGTAGACATTAAACTTGATGTGAAAAACTTCGCAGAATGTGCTGTGGTTAAGATGTTTGGAGGGCATGTTTCGAAGTTGAATGATATTGAGGACTTCGCCAAGATAGGTATCATTGCTAAAAGTGTGCCCTTGATGTCAGATGGCAAAGGGAAGGAAGACATGAAACTCTTTTTGCCTAATCTTGTTGATTGGACAAAAGAGACAGAATTTGAGGAATCTGCAATCTACGATTATTTTGCAGGGCATCATTTCCTTCTAATCATTTATAAACATGTTGGCAAAGATGTCGTTTTTGAAGGTTTCAAGAGAGTCTTCTTTGACGAGAAGTTTATAATGGATAATGTGAAGAAGACATGGGATGACGTTCGTGACCTTATAACAAACAAGAAACTTAAGATTGAAAGAAAAACGACGAAAGATGGAACCGTAAGGGTTAATAAGTCTGGAACTTTCATGGAATCTCCCAACTTTCCGAAGGTATCTACACACAAAGTGTTTATTAGAGGTGGTGCTTCCAAAACTTTGGATAAATACAAGACTCTTGAAATAAATGGGCTAAAGATGTTGCCGCAATATGTTTGGCTTGATAAAAAGTACGTGCAAGAACTTATAAAGTAATGAGTAAGAAACATCATATAAAAGTAGTGGAACTATTTGCCGGTGTGGGAGGATTCCGCATCGGACTTGAAGGTGCGTCGGATGTCTACGAGACCATCTGGAATAACCAGTGGGAACCATCGACACAGCATCAGGACGCTTCATTAGTATATCAGGCACGCTTTGGCAGAAAAGGGCATTGCAATAAGGACATCAATACAGTACTGACAACAGATATACCTGATCATGATTTATTGGTTGGTGGCTTCCCTTGCCAGGACTACTCCGTGGCTGCAACTTTAAGCCGCTCAGGTGGCATTGAAGGTAAGAAAGGTGTGCTGTGGTGGCAGATTTATCGCATCCTTCAGGAGAAAGGTGACAAACGCCCTCAATATATTTTCTTCGAGAACGTTGACCGTCTGCTGAACTCTCCTGCTACTCAGCGAGGACGCGACTTTGCTATTATCCTTGCATCGTTGGCAGATTTGGGATATGTCGTAGAGTGGCGTATCATCAATGCTGCCGATTATGGCATGCCGCAGCGAAGACGCAGAACTTACATCGTTGGCTACCTGAAGAATTCCGTTGTGGCTCAGAAGGTAGAGCAACTGGCAGATTGGGTAGAGTTCGATGGCGTTATGGCAAAGGCTTTTGAGTTCAGACCAAAAGCAGGAACAGTGTCTGAGTTTGACATAGAAGGTTCCATCAAGGAAGTTTCTGACGGATTTAACAAAGGCAAGAAAGATAGTCCTTTTGGTAATGCAGGCATGATGATGGACCGCCATGTGTATTCTGTAGATGCAGATCCTGTTTATGACGGGCCACGTCAAACACTTGGCGGTAATCTTGTTGATGAAGATTTCGTGCCAGAAGAATTCTTTATCTCGGAAGAGGAACTGCCTAAATGGGAATACGAAAAAGGTGCTAAGAAGATTGAGCGTGTTTCCAAGGAAGGCTACAAGTATATGTTCTCTGAGGGGGGTATGGCTTTCCCAGACTCTCTTGATCAGCCTTCACGTACTATTATAACTGGAGAAGGCGGCACAGCACCATCACGTTTCAAACACGTGGTGAAGACGAAGTCTGGCCGCTATCGCCGCCTGCTGCCTATTGAGTTGGAACGTATGAATATGTTCCCTGACAATCATACACTCCATCCAGAAGTATCTGATGGAAGACGCGCATTCTTGATGGGTAATGCATTGGTATGTGGTATCGTGGAACAGATTGGCAAGAGTCTCTATCAGTTCATTTACGACGAGGCACCCGTATCATCACGCCCCATTTTCACAAACCGCGATGCCAAACCGATGCTTGATTTAGGCTTATTTGCTGACGAAGAAAAGCCTTTGGTAGTTAATCGTCCCAAAAAGCAATATACACTTGACCCTGCAAAGCATCTGCTGATTGCCTTGGTGAAGAAAGACAATGAGGAATACTTCTTGAAAGAAGAACCTACAAAGATTTACTATACAGGCAAAACCAAGACATTCCCATCGACGGTGGCCATCAATAAGCTCTACTACTTCATGCCTTATATTAAGGAGAAGGGAGTGCGTGATTTGTATCTGATTCGTGTGGCTCGTATTGGCAGCAAGGCAGAGATTCATCCAGAGTCTAATGATGAAGAGCCTCGTTTGGTGTTTGAACTAGAATATTTGGAGAGCCTGCCAGAATATGAAACAATGTCGCTGACAAGATATTGGTATAAAGATACGTTGCTGGGAAGAATTATAAAGGACAAAACGATATTGTAAAACCTTGACAACAATTATTTGAATTTAGAACTATGTCTGACAACAAAGATTTCTTTAAGAAACAAACAGACTCGTCGAGGGTAAAGGCAGCAATCATATCTGAATACTTTCCGCAGTACTGCCACATTATATCGCGTAAACATACCCCACAGCGGTTTGGTTATTTCGATATGTTTGCAGGGCCAGGCATCTATGAGGATGAAAGTTGGTCAACGCCATTGCTTGTCGCTAAGAACTGTTACGAAGATACGTTTCTGCGTGACAAGGTGTGGATGGTATTCAATGATATGGCCTTTGGCGATAAGCTGAAAGAGAATTTTGAGAAGTTTTTTCAAAGTGGCACTTTCAGGTTTGAGCCATTCTTCGCAAACAGGGTGTTTGGGGAGTGGCCAAAGATAGATACATTCCTCACAAGAAACACTATGCAGGGCTTTTATAACGAATGCCCATCGCTTTTATTCATAGACCCCTGGGGCTACAAACATATCAACACAAGAGTACTGACACAATTTCTTACGCAATGGGGTAACGAGGTATTTATATTTATTAATACCAAACGTTTGAACGCGGCTTTCGAAAACAATCTGTTTCAGGAAGACCTGAAGATAGTATTTCCGCTAACCTATAACGAAGTGAGAGAAGACAAGAAACTTCAGGGGACAGTGGAAGAACGACATAAGTTCATTATTAACAAGTTGGCAGCTGAATTTCACAGGATTCTTGGAGGTGTGGTTTACTACACTGCATTCCAATTCCGCGAAGAAGATCAGGAAACGCCAAGCCACTATTTGTTGCACATTACGAAAGGAGCAAAGGGCTTTGATTTAGTAAAACGCGTGTATAGCAAGTATTCTAACGTTGACACGGTGCTGGCAGAAATGGATGGCGTAAATACCTACAGGTTCGATCCAAAAAGGTTAGATGTGGCATCAATGTTTGATGAAGATTTCAAGCAAGAAAATATTGACAAGTTGAAGAGAGAGATTCTCAACGCATATAAAGGCAAGACATATGTTACTGAGAAACTGTTCAATGAAGACCAACGAACAGGACGTCTACATTCTTATACTCACTATCTGGTAGCTTTCAGACAACTTTATGATGAGGGCAAGATAGATGTTCAATTTACCGATGGAAAGAATCACAAGGCATCAGTGTTGATATCTTCTGGGTGTAAGATTACATTTAAATAATAGCGTATGGCAGAAACAAAGATAGAATGGACAGATAAAACTTGGAACCCAGTAACAGGATGTACCAAGAAGTCTGAGGGCTGTGTTCACTGCTATGCGGAAGTGATGGCCAGAAGGTTAAAGGGTATGGGACAGAAAAAGTATAAGAATGCTTTCAAGCTGACTCTTCATCCTGAAGATTTGGATGAGCCAAGGAAATGGACTAAACCACATAACATTTTTGTATGTTCTATGGGTGATTTGTTCCATGATGATGTCCCCTTTGACTTCGTTGACAAGGTAATGCAAACTATCCGCGAAACTCCACAGCATCGCTATCAGATACTGACAAAAAGAGCTGAGCGTATGGAAGAATATTTCAGTTCCCATGACGTTCCAGAGAACGTCTGGCTTGGAGTAACTGTAGAAGTACAAAGGACTCGTTATCGCATTGACCATTTACGGAACTTACCAGCATCAGTTCGTTTCCTCTCATGCGAACCACTGCTTGAAGATTTGGGTGACCTGAATCTTGACGGCATAGACTGGATTATTGTAGGTGGTGAAAGCGGTACTCAAGCGAGGCCTATGAAAGAACAATGGGCTCTGAATGTGAAGCGTCAGGCTGATAATGCCAACATTGCTTTCTTCTTTAAGCAGTGGGGTACGTGGAGTCGTGAAGGTGTAAAACGCAACAAACATGTTAATGGTAAACTGTTAGAAGGTAAAATCATTCAACAGATGCCTAAAGATAAGAACAGATAGCTATGAATCAGTTTCAAATATATGATGACAATACTTTCGGGCGGTGTTTAAAATCGCTGCTCGAAAAGTTACATAGCTATTTTGACGATGCCAGTATAGCAAGCGAATGCGAAGGTGGGCAACTCGTACCAATGTTTAAATTTCGCAGTCTTCTATTGATTGCTGAGATATATGAAATGGTCCGTCTATTCTTCGTAAACAGGGAGAGTAGCCTGGCTGAATATTTCAGTGACAGGACACTTAAACAATGTTTACAAGACATCGCTGACGTAGAAGACATGCAAAATAGTCTCTCCAATCTATCTGGAGAATTAAAGAGTATTGAAGATTCTATTTTATGGAATACTGATTTAGCAGGCATGGCTGGTTTGGAGGGTTTAGAGGCGATGCCAGGACTCTATGAATACCAACAATTGAGGATGGGCGGTGTTATTTCTCTTTGTTCTTCAGATAATATTGAAACCCCTTCAGTAAAAAAATCTCACCTTTGGAAAAATACTTTTGGTAAAAGGTCTTCTGAGAGATACGAAAAAGTATTTAGAGGTGCAAAAGAGGATCTTGATGACGTACGAAAGAGTTTTTCCCCAGACATCAATGACCAGGTATATAACAATGCCGTTAACAAAATGAGCTTAGGGAATAGGACTGTAAAAGAGGTAGATGAATATGAGTTGCGTGCAATATCTGCTCATGGGAAAAAAGATAAAAGTAAATTTGATTTTTTAAAATTTTTAATCGTTGTTCAAAAAAAAGCAGAGACTGCCACTGCCGATGACATTCTTTCTGAAATGAGAGCTGCTATTGAGTTGCTACGGAATGCGTTAATGACTGAGGCAGAGGATATATATTATATACGTACAGGAGATTTCTCAGAACTTGTTAATACATACAATGAGGGAATTATACAGAAATATTATTCTGAGATTCCTTTCATGGTGTATAATCAGCAGCGAAATGAGTTTTGTCAACAGTTACGAGAAGATATAGAAATAGACCTTGCCAATTGGAGATGCGAAAAGGACTATACAGGAAGACCGCTCAAAAAGGATGAATATGACGAATTTTTGCAAGACCGCAGAGACAATGTTATCAAAAACATGAAAAGCTATGAAAAGTTGTGGAAACTTCGTAAACATAGCGGTGGCTTAGATGCAGACGTTACTCCAGAGAATTTCGCTCGCATGTTCTATCGTAGGAAAGGTGTAGATAGATACTTCATCGAATTACAATGGGAGTTAGAGGAACTATCCAACTTAATTGAAAAGAACAAGCAAAAGATAGTTGAAGATGAACAAAAGCCTGTAATAACTCCGAAACAGAAAGCTGTGGCAGACTTTGTTGACAAAATCATAATGCTTGCTAAAACAGCGTATGAGGAATGGAATAACAAGTATGCTTCGCCTGGGGTTCACAAGGCAGACGTATTCATTGTTATAAAGAAAGATGAATTGATTGGCTTCATTCAGGGTGAAATGAAAAACAATTTTGAAGAACTGAGTGAATTGTGTTACCCCGTTTCTCCAACAACAAAACAGGAGTTCTGCAAATACGTGATGAAGCTACAGAAAGAAGATTATTTCGGCTTACTCCCTAATAAACTATTGGCAGATATTCTTGCTCCCATAGTTGAACTTTCTCCTGGCACTGTAAATAACTATTTAAGTTCTTTGTAGCTTTTAGTAATAATACCAATAATCGTCTATTTCATTTGCTGAAATAGGCGATTTTTTTGTATATGCAGATGGATAATATTGAATTAAATGCTATTATCCATCATATTATTCATTAACGAATTGTTTTTGAGCCAATTACATCAATGTGGATTAAATTGGATAATATTTGGTGTAATAGGATATTATCAAGTATTTTGCAGCCGGAAACCCATAATAGCGGGTAATATAGAAAATGAGAAATGTAACAGATTCAAAAACAATCAGTGGACTAATCCTGAAGATAGGACGTTCACAACAGTATTGCACCAACTGGGGTGAGATGCTGTTCAAGGGTAGAGAGGTTATTGTAAGCGTCAAAGGTTCACATCAGAGACAAAAGATACCTATGTATATACGCGATGACTCTGATGTTGGCATCCTCAACCTGACACCTAATACATTATTAAACAAGGTGTGGAGTCTCAATATCCACGGAGAGATGAACACATCCAATCAAGGATGCATTTTCATTGACAGAATCAATCTATCGGCAATAGTGCCAAAACAAGTAAACATCAACAAGTATTTTTAAAACCAAAGATTATGGCAAAGGAAATTAAAATGAAGCAGGCTACTACGAGTAGCGAAGTAAGAAACAGAGAGTATTGCATCGCGCTGATGAACACAGGCGAGGTGCTTGGTAACGAACTGATAGAGCTGCTGTCGCAGCATGGCTGCTCGTTTGAAGGTCTGGTTATCGAGACGTATGCAATGAGCAAAGCATGGGCTGCACTACAGGCCATCGCTCATAGTGAGTGCTACGATGCAGAAAATCTGTTCCAGCAACTTCTTCCGTCTTTCATCAAGGACATAGAAGATTTCATCAACGAAATGGAAAAGGAAGAGAAGAAGTAAACTAACGTAGAATCCGAGTTGTTGTGAGGTGGTTTCTCATGAGATAAAGCGCTTTACATCTTCACACATCTCACAAAGACTTCGGAACAATGAAAGAAATAACGCTTCGTGTGCCTGATGATATGGCACAGTTGTTAGAGGAGTGGGTTAAGCACATTCCTGAGATGGAAATCGTTTGTCGTGAGGAGTCTACAGACTACGGTCTTGGCGATATGGACAGACAGATGGCTTTAGCATTAGAGGTGTTAAGGCAGAACAAGACGATCCGCTATCTCTATGATTACACCTGGATTATGGTGGCTATCGGTGATGGTGCCATAAAGGGTATGGGTGGATTCAGATCGCCTCAGAATTTTATGGATTATTTGGGCAGCGTGGGTGTTGAGCGTATCCCAAGCCGGACTACACTTAGTACATTTAATAATAATGTATGTGGCACCTATCCTAATTGGGAGTTTATTGATACTGATGACCCGCAAGAAATCTTAAGGCGAAAGAATGTTGTCAGACAGCTGATAAGTGCCCTAAACAAGCTGAAAAACCAAACACCTGAACAGAAAGCTGAACAATAGCAGCAAGGGGCTGAACAAATAACGGAACATGCGATTTTTCATAGGAATAGTTCCAAAATATAGCTCTATCTTTGCAACGTCGAAAGATGAAATCGTTCTTTGAAATGTTGATACTGTGTGTTTTAAGTTGATTCATAAATCTGAGTTGTTTTTGATTAGTTTGAATTTAGCGGTGAAGCGTCGCCGCACAGCCGCTCGGTTCGTGAGAATAGAGTGGATTTTCAAAAGAGAGTTAGTTCACATTATTAATAATATAAAAGAAAGGATTAAATTTATGGAGAATTACAGAAGCGGGGTTGAGAATACCCCAGATTATTTGGAGAATAAGTCCGATTTGTTCGTGAATCTCTCGGACGTTTACCCAAAATCGCCTGAGGTGCAAATCACGACCCATCTGAGAATGATATACGGTCATGTGGATTGGGAGAACCTGATCTATACACTCGACGACGGCACAATCAGTCTGCTCAGGAAGTATAAAGATTGTGTCAGTCACGGTCGGGAGGTCTTGGGTAGATTGAAAAAGGGCCTCTGTGTGGCTATCCTGAAAACAGACACCATGGGTCCTGTGGCCTATAAGGAGATGGTGACAGGTAGTATTGAGATTGAGTTGTACGACCTGGACCAGGCCATCGATAACGCCGCCAGATGGTTCTTGGAAGACACGATGGAATCGGTCTATACTTACTCGCTCTTTACACCTTATTTCCTTGTGGCGTTCAGACTGGCCTTAATGGAAGGCAACATGAGTGAAGAGGAGCGGTTCGCGGAAGACAGGTTGAGCGAAGTGTGGCGTAAGACGTTTTCATCGGTCATGTATTTTGCAGGACAGAAAATGCAGAAAGAGGCGATTGATATGGTGAAGAAAGACTATTCTATGCCCTTTAATCTGAACGAATGCGAGATTAACGACTTCTTAAAAAATATGTAGGCTTATGCGGAATCAATACGGTGTTGAAGTACGAGAGTGTTGTGCTTCGTGCATGTTTAAGGATCTGACAAAATTGGCGGCATCGAGATTCTGCCTGATGCACCACAAAAAAGTCAAGCCTCGAGAATGGTGCGAGCAGTGGAAGATGAGTGAACAGCTGGAGGCTGCGGGCTCATCCGGGGGAAAGGTAAAGAAGCCAGCTTATCTGAAGTATCTGCTCGCGATAAGGGAGGAAGAAAGCCTGGCTTTGCAGCAGGGGATTCGCATCCCACACAAGAGCGTCGAACAGATCAGGAAAGAATTCGAAGAAAAAAACGGCTCCATTTACGTAGAGCCTTAGTTATTAACAATTTTAATTTTTTATTTTTATGAAGACAAGAATTTTAAAAGTTGACACCTTCGGACCGAAGTTCGAGGTGAAGAGTGAGAAATCAGAAGGCGGTGTGCTGAGCAAGCGCAACCTCGTGTTAAGCGAGCTGGGCAAGTTTGAGGACAAGTTTATGGCGACTGCGCTGGGCGACAATGCCGAGCTGGAGTTGAAGGAGGGCGATATCGTAGCGGTATCTATGCGGTTCTCCTGCCGAGACTATAACGGTCAGACTTTTCAGGACATTACCATCAATGAGATCTACAAACTGAATGTTGAACAGCCTAAGGAGGTAAAGACATTCTAAGTATTAATCGGGCGAAGGAACAGTGAAGGAAGTCATCGCGATGTGAAATTAAAATGGTACCAAATTATTCCGACACACCTTCACTCCAAAATTCGCTAGATTATGAGCAAGAACAAGACAATTACGCTGAACGCCCAGATGGTAATCAGCAGAAGTGAGAATGGTTTGGATTTGGTGCAGGTACTGCCCGATAATCCGTGTGAAGGACTGGTGAAGCCGTTTAGTGGCTCGGGGCACGCCCAACTGCAGGGCAATGCTCAGTTTGACTTCGTGCGTAAGAGGCGCATCAGGGGTAAAGCTGAACTGAAGCAGCCGCATAGTACTTTGTCGTATGGCAGGGACGGCATAGACCGCTTCATCCTCTATATTCCCTCGGAGCAGCGCGAGGAATTCGCTGACTGGCTGGAGAAAGAGGGGGCTGTGGTGATTAAGTACATGAGGAACAAGTTCAAGAACAAGAAGTAGGAGCCTATGATTAATTACATCTATCAGAAAGACGGGAAGGGGCCAAAGCTGGCCCGTCCCGTTACTACGAGGGAAGAATACTTTGCGCTGAGGAACGCGCCCGACAACGCCAAGAACTTCTATGACGCCCGAGGCGGCGACGAGAATGCCAAAAGCAATCAGATTCAGTTCAACTACAATGACCTATTGCCCGACGGGGTACTGAAAGGCTGCAAGCATCCTTCTTCGACGTTCGCCCACGACGTCGACTGTGGCGATGCCCAAGAGCAGGTGAGACTGAAGGATGAGATCCTGGCTTTGAAGGACGAGATAGGGCTGTTGGAGCTGTCGGGTTCGGCAAGATACGGTCTGCATGCCGTTTGTCGTCGTCAGCCCGGAAGGACGGTGAGAGAGTGCCAGTATGCCATCAGTATGGCGACGCATACGGAGTATGATACGAACGCGCGAGGGTTGGCAAGGGTGATGTTCACCGGACCTGCGACGGAGGATAATCTCTTTTATCTGGATGATGCCATCTTCGAGGAGCCTCTGACCGTAGAGGAGAGCGAGAAGGAGTATAAGGTGCTGAAGGAGCGCGAGACGAAGAATCTGGAGGAGGTGCCGAAGGGAGCTAAGAAAGCGAATAAGCACTATAGGCCGTGGGAGGAAGAGACGGATGATGGAAAATGTAAGAAGGAAGAAGAAAGATGTAAGAAGGAAGATGTGAGCCATCAGACATCAGCCATCGAACATCAGACATACCCATCGGACTATCACGGGATACCGTTTACGGAGATACTGAAGAAGTATTGGGAGGTGAATAATCGGGGGTTTGAACCGACGAAGGGCGATAGGGATACGTTGACGTACCAGCTGGCGTGTGATTTGAGGCACATATGCGGCCGAAGCTTCGAATGGCTCGACCAGGTGATTCCCTGCTACGACGGGTTCCCATTGGAAGAGAAGCGGGCGAAGATTAAGAGCGCTTTGAGTTCGGAACTGGAAGCGTTCCCTGCACGACTGAGAAATGTCCTGAATGCGCTGTCCATTGACCATTCACCATTGACCATTGACCATTTGGCTGCGCAGGAAGAGGTTGACGATGAATGTTCAATGGTCAATGTTCAATGTTCAATGAAAAAACTTCCTCAGGGAATCAAGGAGTCGATCGATGCCGCGGGGCCGCAGCTGGCGATGCCCGTCCTGACGGCGATCTGTCCCTGTATCGGGGCGCTGGCAACGGGCGTGGCGCTCGACGTTCACGGACAGAAGAAGGGACTGAACCTCATTGCCTACATCGTCGGTGACTTTGCCTCAGGGAAGGGAAAGATTGACCCGGTGATTGACGCCTGGATGGGAGAGCTGAAAGCGCTCGACAAGATGTACCAGAAACAGGAAGACGACTGGCGCGCCAAGTTCCGTGCGGCTAAAAACAAGAAAGAACAGCCGGAAGAACCAAAATTGCCTGTACGTTGCCTGACGCTGAACAACACGGTGGCCAACCTCGCCGAACGTCTGGCGAATACGGAGGAGAAGCACGCCTTCTCGTTCACGCCAGAAGCCGACACGGTGGCGCAGAAGTGGAAGTCGGCGATGAGCGATTTTTCGGTGATGCTACGTCAGAGCTACGACGGCACCAGATATGAGCGTGAGGCCAGAAGTGCAGAGGCCGTGAACGTACATATCGAGCATCTGCTTTGGTGTGTGACGATGTGTGGGACCCCCGATGCCCTATTCCGCGTAGTATCCAACTATACGGACGGTTTCCAGAGCCGTATCGCCGTAGCCCGCACACCCGACAACACGTTCGCCAAGCTGGAGGATAAGCCTGCTTTGCTGACAGCGAGACAGACGGAGCGCATCCAACAGATTGCCCATCTGCTGCCGCTGATGCAGGGTGAGATCGTCCTGCCCAAACTCGAGGCACGAGGTAGGGAATGGCTGGAGAAGATCCGTCTGGAGACGATGATGAACGACGATAGGGTGAAGGCCCGTCAGCGCTTCCGCGTCTGTGTGACCGCGCAGAGAATGACCTGTTGTGTGATGCTCTGTAAAGTCTGTGAGTCGCTGATTCAGAAACACGGGCTGAGCGGTGCAGAGAATCAGCTGAAGCAGAACCCCAACCTCTGGAAGGAACAGCTGCTGAAGGCTCAGACACCGCAGATGCTGGACATCTACGACGTGATAGCCGACTCGCTGATAGAGAATGCCCTTTATTTCTTCCGCGAACGTATAGAGAACGCCTTCCGTAGTCGGGACTATGCAGGCGGGACGAGCGGGGAACGTACGAGGCGCAGCAAGAATGATTCTATCTATGCGCGGCTGGATCCGCAATTTACCGAAGACCAGGCCATGCAGCACTCGGTGGCCATCAAGGGCGCAGGAGTGACCCGAAATAGTGTTCGTCAGATGTTGAAGAACTGGCGGAAACAGGGGTTGATAGAACGATTAGAAGATAATCGGTTTAGAAAATTGTAATGGTCATTATGGTCAATTGTCAATTGTCATTAGTAAAAATCAAATTTTAATTCGTATGGAAAAAGTTGAAATCAATAAGCAAGCAAAACTCTCCGAGCACTTTTCGCTCGGAGAGATGACCAAGACGAGTTATCATCCGCTGGATGGGAACATCCCGTCGAGGGTGCATATCGAGAACCTCATTAATCTCTGTGAGAACTGGTTGGAAGAACTTAGGAGCAGGTATAATTTGCTCTACGGTCAGAGGAAGGTGACACGCGAGGGACAGCCCCCCTGTAATTCGGTCGCTGAGCTCCCTGCTCACAGAGGGGACAGTCCCTGTGTGTCACAGGAGAGCCCGATCGTAATCAATAGTGGTTTCAGGTCGCCGGAGGTGAATCAGAAATGCGGAGGTGCCAAGAACTCGAACCATCTGACGGGTTGTGCGGTGGATATCCACTGCGCAGGAAAAGAACAGGCCATACGCTATGCCTGCATCCTGCTGGACATCGCGGATGGTAAGAAGATGGACTTCGACGAGCTTATCCTCGAGAAGCGCGGCACGACCATCTGGGTGCATTTCGCGGTGCGACCCAAGGGCAACCGCTGCTACGTGGACTTCTAAATTATAAAAATAGAAGTTCAAAAGTTTGGATGGTAATGAAAAAATCGCTATCTTTGCACCAAACATTTAAAATATGGAAGAATCAGGATTGAACAAATATCTCGACGCCATCGGTCGTGAGTCGCTGTTGAGCGCTGATGAGGAGCGCCAGTTGTCGGAACGAATCCTCAAGGGCGACAGCCGGGCGCTGAACAAACTCATCGAGGCCAATCTGCGGTTTGTGGTGAGCATCGCCAACCAGTATAAGGGCAAGGGCCTGCAGATGGACGATCTGGTGAGTGAAGGCAATATCGGGCTGATGAAGGCTGCAGGCAAGTTCGACGCTTCGCGGGGGACGCGTTTCGTGAACTACGCCGTGGCGCATGTCCGTCAGCAGATAGAAAAGGCCATCAGTCAGCAGGAGGGGCTCTATAAGCTGCCTCGTGACGTGAAGAACGAATCTGCCGCACGTCTGCAGAGTCAGCCGCTGTCCGTCGATGCACCGTTGGGCCATCGCACGAACATGAGTCTTCTGGCTGTCCTTGTCAACCGCGATGCCCCGTTGGCTGACGAACGTGTGCATTCTGAGACGGTAGAGAAGGCCATCGAATATGCGCTGACCTCACTTGACGGACGGGAGGCGAGAATTGTCAACGCCTTCTTCGGCATCAATCAGGAGCATGAGACGATGGCGGAGATCGCGGAGGACATGGACCTGAAGCGTGAGCGTGTTCGTCAGATCAGAGACAAGGCCGTACGCAAACTCAGAAAGGCCTACAAGACCTATCTGTTGACGATGCGAACCTGATTCTACCTGAAGCGTATAATTGAAGAGGCGTAACCCAAACTGGATTACGCCTCTTAAGTTTATGGTGTGCTTGAGAGAGAAAAATTATTCTGCCAGGGGGTCGAATGTGCCATTGGCACCACCATTGTTGTAATCCTGCCAGCCGATGGTCTGTGGCAGCTGGGCGTTGTGCGTCTGTGCACCATAGGGGATACCCAGCAGGTAGTACTTCGGCAGGAAGGTGATATACTTCAGGTTCTTCTGAGAGTCGTAGCCGTCGCCGCTCTTGTAGGTGGTCATGAGATTCTCAGCATACCACGTCTTGAGGGTCTCCAGCTGTGAGGCGATATCGGCCTTGCTGAAGTTTACGCCTGCAGGACGCTCGACAGCTGCCAGAGGATCACTATCGTAGGTCGTACCGCCGACACCGTATTTCAGGGCTGTCTGGAACTCTACGTTCTCACGACGCTGACCATTGAAGGGCTTGAAGCCCAACCATGTGCAGGTGTTGCCTCCCCAGCCGCTGAGCTGCCAAGAAGACGGTGCACCCTCGGGCAGTGAGGCACCACCGTCGAAGAGCATCCAACGACGCATGTCGTCGAAGCGCTTGCCCTCGTAGGCAAACTCGATCTGACGCTCGTAGAGGATAGCACTCATACAGGTGGCCTGATCGGCGGCGAGGTTGGCCTGCAGACCGTAATTGTTCTCGGCCGTATAGCCTGCACGCTGACGGATCTGCTGCAGGTAAGTGACAGCTTCGCCCATCTGTCCGGCACCACAGGCGGCTTCGGCGAGGTTCAAGAGTACCTCGGCATAGCGCAGCTCGATGAGGGGAGCGGCAGAGTAGAAGGGAGCTGAGCCCTTGCTGTCGCCAGCGACATACTGATAGAGTGGGGAGCTGTTGACATCCATATCGTCGCTCTTCTTGCGGACGTAGATACCGCTCTTGCTGGAGAGCAGGTTGTCGGCACCATAGGAGTTGCCGCTGAAGGCATCGCCTGACTCGTTCTTCTCCGTATACCATACGTAGTTCCACAGGACATAGTCCTTACCGCCGTTATACGAGGGGTTGTGGCTGTCGCGCAACGTGGCATCGCCATTATAGGCCCAACGGAAGCCAGGGAAGGCGAAGGTGCGATAGAAACGCGGATCGCGGTTCAGGAAAGGTGCGTTCTCGTCGTAGGCGTACTGGCTGCGCTCCAACTTGGTATAGGTGTCCTTGTAAGTGCGCTCGCCGAGTTTGTCGATGCTGGTGAGCACAGACAGATCGGGAATCTTACCGTCGGCCATCGGGAAGAGCTCGACGAGGGCCAGTCCGGCACTCTTACCACCGCCGCCAGTGTTTGCAGGACGGATGTCGCGCTCCCAGCGGTTGTTCTTCTGATTGTCGAGACCGTCACCTCCGATGTTGTTATGAAGGGCTACGAAGACGGCTTCAGGGTTCTGACCAGTGGTGAGGAACTGTGCGGCGAAGTCGCTGCCGTTGACATTGTTGCCTGTCTGGTAAAGACCATAGCCGCAGGCGTTGATGGTCGACAGGTCGTTCTTCATCTCGTTGTAGGCATTGGTCCAACGGTTCTGGTCGTTGGCCCTGTTGAAGATGGGGCTGGCCCAGAGCAGCAGCACACGACCCTTGAGGGCAAGGGCTGTACCTGTGGTGACACGTCCGTAGTCGTCGCCTGTCCATCCACCGTGGGTGGTCTTTTCCTTCAGCATCGTGGCGGCCTTGTTCAGGTCGTCGAGGATGAAGTCGATGCAGGCCTTGGTAGACGAGCGTGGGGTGTAGTTCTCGGGAACGGGATCAAGCAGTTCGGTTACGATGGGTACACCACCGTACCACTTCACGAGGTTGTAGTAGCACCAGGCACGGAAGAAGTAGCCCTGTCCCAGCAGGATGTTCTTCTGCTCATCGGACAGGGTGCTCTCAGAGACTCCCTTCAGGAAGTCGTTGACGTTACGGATGCGGCCGTAGACGGAGTTCTGGATGTTGTTGTGGGTTCCCATGAAGTAGTCGGGCACACCGTTGGTGCCACTCATGGATGACAGCTCCTTCTCAGAATCAACGAAATCGCTGAAACCGGAATACTCTTCAGTAGACTTGGCTGCGATGTCGGCAGCACCCATCGACACGGAGAGGTAGTTGGTGCCGGAGGTCAGGTCGCCGGTCTGGGGCAGACACCAGGCATAGATGTCGTTCAGACGGCCGTTGGCTCCCTCGAAGTAGTTGTACATATCCTTGTTCACGTTGTCGTAGTTCTTCTTCTCCTCCAGGAAACTATCACTGCAAGACGTGAAGCCAATAACCAATGAACAATAACCAATAACAGTTATAATGCTGCTCAATTTTTTTATCTTGGTCATCATAATTTCTAATTTCTAATTATTAATTCCTAATTTATATCAGAAGCTCAGATTGACACCAATGGTCCACGAACGCAGGTTGGGATAGGTGCCGTAGCTGCCTGCCATCGGATTCATGAACTTGTCGGGATAAGGATTGTAGAAGTTGATAAGGTTCTGTCCTGTGACATTGACACGTGCACTCTTGACAGCAATCTTCTTGGTCCACTTCGAGGGGATGGTGTAGGCCAGTGTGAGACGTGTGAGACGGATGCTGGTGGCACTGACGCGCCAGAAGCTAGAGGTCGTGGCGTTCACACTCTGATAGGCCAGGTTAGGATACTCAGCCTCGCGGTTCTGCTTCATCAGCAGACGGCCGCTGCCATCGTAGATGTCCTGATAGACGTACATGTTGTCTGGATTCCAGAACGACGGCATGTTGTAGTACTCGATGTTGGAGCCTGAAGCCACACCGATGGCCTGTGCAGGCAGGGTCGTGTAGCCGCCCCAGCTGGCACCAAGCTGTGTGGTCAGCGAGATACCCTTCCAGTCGGCACCGAGGTTCATCGTGAAGCCGTAAGGATTAGAACGGTTGGAGAGGCAGACCTGGTCGTTGTCCTTGTCGACGATACCATCAGGACCGTCGTAGGTTCCTGTAGCCTGGTTGTAGGCACCACGGACATCCTTGTAGATGAGCATACCTGGACGTACCTTGTCCTTCGTCATACCCATATAGCTGGTGATGTTGTAGGTGTCGAAGTATTCCTCGATGTCCTGGAACGAACGGAACATGCCGATGCACTGCATACCCCAGGTGCCGATGTCTGTACGGCTGCCCTTGGTGATCTGACGGTAGAGATACTCCTTGGCGAAGTCCATCATCAGCACCTCGTTGTCGGAATAGCCGGTATTGATGCCTATGCGGTAGCTGAAGTCCTTGCCGATCTTATCGCGCCAGGTGATGCCGATTTCCCATCCCCAGTTATTGATCTCACCGAGGTTGGTAGATGCCGACTGTGTGCCGATGGACGTAGGAATCTCCTGAGCCAGGTTCAACAGCATCTCGCGGTTCTTCTCGTTGTAGTAGTCTACATTGATGGCCAGACGCTTGCGGAGCACCTGAAGGTCAATACCGATGTTGGTCTTGTAGGACTTATCCCAGTGTACATCCTCATTAATTGCGGAGTTGCTCTTGTTGATGGTGATACGGTTCTTAGAGTCGTTGCCGACGCCTGTGCCGAAGACGGGACCACGGTTGGCATCCTGTGCATAGACCTGCATCCACTGCCAGGCGGCGAGGTTGTCACGACCTGTGAGACCCCAGCTGGCACGGATCTTCAGGAAGTCGATCCAGGCGAGTGACTTGTTCTTCTGGAACCAAGGCTCCTCGCTGATGACCCAACCTGCGGAGATAGCGGGGAAGGTGCCCCAGTAATTCTTCGGCGCAAACTTGGTAGAGGCATCCGAACGGAGCAGGAACTCGAACAGGTAGCGGTCCTGATAAGCGTAGTTGATACGTCCGATATAGGAGAGCGTACCACTCTCAGAGCGTGTGAACACCGTGGTCATCTCACCATCGGCAGAGTTATACTGCAGGGTGGTGAAGGGGTGGGGGTTCTCGCGCTGGCCCACCAGATACTCACTCTCGGCCTCAGACTTCTCAATGGAGAAGAGTGCGCTGACGTGGTGCTTGCCGAAGTCGCGGGCGTACTGGGCAGTAAAGTTGATCTGGTAGTTATCAGTACGGGTCATCGTACGGTAAAGCATGTTACCGTTGTTCCAGTTGATGGGGTTGAAGTTGCTTGTTGCGAGGTAGTCAATGTCGGCATCGTCACCACTGGTCGGGGTGTACATGTGACTGCCTGAGCCATAACGCTTGGTCATCTGGTACAACGTGAAGTTAGAACCGTACTGATTGGTCTTGTCGTTGTTGATGCTCTTCGAATAAGTGAAACGGAGCTTCAGACCGTTTAGGATCTTGTTCCATCCGAAGTCGTAATTCAGACTTCCGTTGATGTTCATATTATTACTCATCTGACGGCTGAAGTCACCATTGTTCTGCAGCACATCGAAGTTGTAGTACTGGTTCTGGTTCTTCATACCGCCACTGACGCCGAAGGCAGGAATGGGATTGCCATCGACATATTCAGGCATATAGCGTGGACGGGTGAGCAGGAGGTTATAGTCCTTTTCGTCGCCTGAACCACCAACCTTCACGAGGGGTTTGTTCTTCTTGCCGTAGTCACCGCTGACGGTGAGGTTGGCCGTGAGCCACTTGCTGATCTTTACGTCGACACCTGCACGGTAGTTCCAACGGTCGTAGTCGAGCTTACCCAGGTTACCATCCTGCTTGAAGTAGCTGCCGCCAACGAAATAGCTGACCTTCTCAGTAGCACCACTCACATTGATGGAGTGCTTCTGCTTGAAGGCTGAACTCCAGTATTTGTCGAGCAGGTCGTAGTCGAGTGACTTCATGGCTTCAAGCTCATCGGCCTGGAAGAGGGCTGTGGTCTTGTTCAGACTGGTGTTTGTCGGGTCGGCAGCAGCAATGGCATTGTAAAGCCTGCCGTAGTCGTAAGCATTGAGCATCTTAGGACGTGAGATCTCATCGGCAATACCGAAGGTGCCGCTATAACTGATGCTGGGCTCGCCGAGCTTACCTTTCTTGGTGGTCACGAGGATGACACCGTTGGCAGCACGGGCACCATAGACGGCTGCTGAGGCATCCTTCAATACGGAGATGCTTTCTACCTCAGAGGGGTCGAGGTTGTTGAAGGCTTCAGCACCCAGGTTCTGAGTAGAGTTGCCTACCTTCACGTCGTTGGGATAGATATAGCCGTCGATGACGAACAGAGGCTGCTGGGTGGTAGAACCAATCTCGCCGAAGGAGTTGACATCACGGATGGCCAGACGGGCATTCTCACCAGGACGGGCATCACCACCGCTGACTGACAGACCGTTGACGAGTCCGCTAAGCGTAGAGGCGAGACCTCCGCTGGCGAGGTCTTGGATGTCATCGACAGGAACGGTGGATACTGATCCTGTCAGGTGGGCCTTCTTCTGAGAGCCATAACCAACGACAACCACCTCTTCGAGGCTTTGGTTATCGACCTGCAGTTGGGTCTTGCCACCAGGCTTGATGGTCTGCGGCATATAACCGATATAGGTAATTGTGATCTTTTCGTTCTTGGGTACTGAAAGCGTATAGTTACCTTCGAGGTCGGTGACAGTACCCTTCGACTTGTCATTGGCCAGTGTGACGGAAGCTCCGATAACGGGTTCGCCGTTCTCGTCGACGACCTGTCCTTTGACGGTCTGGTTCTGAGCTGATATCGTCAGGCAGCACATAAATGCCACGCAGAAAATGCTCAAAAATCTTTTTATATTGGTCATCATAATTTCTAATTTCTAATTCCTAATTGCTATTTAATCTTTATGGCAGCCAACGTGGGTCACCGGTCTTACGGGCAATCTGTGTGGCTCCGCTGATGTGGAAATCGCCGGCAGCAGGATTGGCAAACAGAGGATCTTCCTCGATCTGTGTACCTGAGGTGTCGAAGTTACCTACGTTGTCGAAGCTACCGTCAGCCTGCATATAGGTGTTGTTGCCAAAGGTGCAGTTGTTGCTGCCGGCAGAATAGGCCTTTCCATGGAGGAAACGACGGGGTACACCGCCCTTCGCACTACAGGAGTAGAAGATACAGTCGGTCAATGTCCAGTATGAATCGGCTTTACCATTCATACCGTTGTAGTTACCCCATTCACCTTCGTTGTTCAGGTAACCGATGCGGTAGAAGGTACTGTTCTTGTATTTGACGCTGTTGCCAGGACCGCCCTGGTCTGCTCCCATGTTGATATCCTTAGCACGATACATGCCTGCCTGATAGAAATAGTAGATGTCACCTTCAGCACTCAAGTTGTAGAAGGTTGAGTTGCTGATGGTCAGGTCGTTGATGTGTCCACCATTATTGGTCCAGATGACGCCGGCTTTTATGAAAGCGGGAGGGGTGAGTGCCACCACGCAGTTGTCGATGAGGAACTGTACCGCAGCCACCTTCTGACCCTTGCGGTTGTCCCAGAAGAAAAAGCCATTGACATTGTCAAAGGTACAGTTTACAAACGTCGTATTATCGCCGAAGATGACAAAACCAGTCTCTGCATCACGTTCTGCTGTAGGTTCCTTGGAGAATCCAAAAGCACCAATGTTAGCAGCCATACCTGAACAGTCGAAATGGAGATACTTGGCGTTGAATGGTGCTGCAAAGTTGATGCATGATGCAGCATCTGTGTATTTGATGGTAGCTGGGTTCGTCTTACTGTTGCTGCGCAATGTCACCCAGTGGGCATCGAAGTCAAGCACATTGCTGACAGTATATTGTCCACCAGCCTCAAGGTCGTAGTTCAGGTTCTCGCCGATGGATTCATCGGGAATGGGGTTGGCGGCAAACCATTCGTTCAGGTCAGCACCTGATGGAATAGTCTTGAAGGTTGCCGTAAAGGTCGAGAACGTATACTGCGTCGTCTCTGAAGCCTCTGCATTGTTTAGTTTTGTGTTTGCAGCCGTGCGGAGGTCGACACGGTAGTTCATGTCTTCCTCACGTTTTACAGTGACACTACAGCCGTCTACGAGTGAGTCTTTGACGATGGGCTCATCGAGATTGCCCGTGTCGTAGAACGAGAAGAGATAGCCTCCTGCACCCTTGACGACATCCCACGTGATGGTCTGCGACTTGCCGTCGGCACTCGGCGTGACCGTGATGCTCTCTGCCTTCGGCGAGGTGAGCGAGCTGCCTGTTACGCTGGACGTAAAGCGCTCGTCATCATCGTAGCCGTCCTTGGCACAAGATGCCATCAGCAGCGCTGCCGCACTCAGCAGGACACCGCTTTGCCACATCCGCAGAAAGGCAAAATAATTTCTTGAATTGTTTGTTTTACTCATAAGATAGTTTGTTAAGTTATACATGTATATATAAAAGGGACGTTGCCGTCCCTTAAAAGTACTCAATATATATTAAAAATGTACGAGTATGCGGAATACTTTTCCTGGATTAGCCGCCCATTGCTGCATGGCTTCAAGGGCACCCTCAGGCGGCACATCACCGCTGATGAGACGATCAACAGGACAGGTACCGCGCATCAGATAGCGGATGACAGCACGGAAGTCTGAGGGCTGGGCATTGCGCGAGCCGCGGATATCAAGTTCCTTCTGTACAAAGTACTTCGTCTGGAACGACACCTCACTTTTCGCATAGCCGATGCAGACCACACGGCCTGTGAAGGCCACCTCGTTGATGGCCATCTGATAGGTAGGCACACTTCCCACAGCCTCAATCACCACATCAGGTCCGAAACCGCCAGTCAGTTCCTGCAGACGGGTATGGGCATCTTCTGTCTTAGTATTCACCACATAAGTAGCACCCATTTCCTTGGCCAGTGCCAGCTTCTCGTCGTCGATGTCGGCAGCAATAACGGTGGCACCACGCAGGGCAGCACGTACGACGGCACCCATACCCACCATACCACAGCCAATCACCATCACCACGTCGATATCCGTCACCTGGGCACGATTTACAGCATGGAAACCCACACTCATCGGCTCTATCAGGGCACAGGTGCGAGGGTCGAGTCCTCCAGCAGGAATCACCTTCTCCCAAGGCAGCACAAGCAGTTCGCGCATGGCACCCCAACGCTGCACGCCGAGGGTCTCATTGTGTTCGCAGGCATTCACCCTGTCGTTACGACATGAGGCACACTTGCCGCAGTTGGTATAGGGATTAACGGTGACAATCATACCTGGCTTCAGCGTCTCAGGCACATTCTTGCCTACGCTGACAATCTCTGCACCAACCTCATGACCAGGCACCACGGGCATCTTCACCATTGGGTTGCCACCACGGAAGGTGTTCAGGTCGCTGCCGCAGAAGCCCACATATCTCATTTTTAATAATACTTCGCCGTCGCCCATCTGTGGCTCGGCCATCTCAATCACCTTCATCACCGAAGGCTCACTAATCTGAATTGCTTTCATATTCTATTTTGTTATTAATCCTTTCTTGTATGAACGGTAGCCGTAGCAGATGATGATCAGGAAGCAGATCAACGGCAACACGAACGACACGTTGACAGCCGGATGTCCGAAAATGACCTGTTGGTCGATGAGCAGCCCTTGCAGCGGCGGCATCAAGGCACCACCCACGATGGCCATCACCAGGAAGGCTGCTCCGAGGTGGGTATCCTTCGCATCGACATCCTCGAGGGCAATACCATAGATGCTGGGGAACATGATACTCATGAACAGGCTAATGGCCACTAGTGAATACAGGCCGAGCATACCTTCGATACAGATAGCACCTAGCGTGAAGAAACTGGCGCAGATGCCGAAGATGGTCAGCAACTTGCGGGTGTTCACCCATTTCATGCAATAGGTTCCTACGAAACGTCCTGTCAGATTCAGCGACATGGCGCAGATGTTGAACATCTGGGCCTTGGCCTTGTTGATACCCAAGTGGTCGGCATACTGGATGATGAACGTCCACACCATGATCTGTGCAGCCACATAGCACATCTGTGCAAACACACCCTCACGGTAGATGGTGTTGTGCCAAAGGTTCGACAATGTCTGTCCCACACTATTGGTATTTCCCGCAGCTTTCTCTTCCTCGCTCTGCGTCTTCGGCATCTTGGTTATGGCAATCACTGCCAACACAATGAGTACTACCAGTCCGATGGCCACATATGGATCGCGGATCACTGCCAGGTCATGCAGACGGATATCCGCTTTCTCAGCCTCACTCAGCAGAGGGAAGATGATCTGACCGGCCTCGTCACGACGGTCACTCCACAACTGTGGCAACACAATGAACGAGGCGACGGCCATACCACTCAGTGAGCCCACGGGATTGAAGGCCTGAGCCATGTTCAATCGACGGGTAGAGGTCTCTTTGTCGCCCAGGGAGAGGATAAACGGATTGGCCGTAGTCTCCAAGAAAGCCAGACCGAAGGTCAGGATATACAGTGAGATGCAGAAAAAGGAGAACTGCTGGTAGTTGGCGGCAGGTATGAATAGGAATGCGCCGATGGCATAAAGTGCCAGTCCGAGCAAGATACCACTCTTATAGGAATAGCGTCTGATAAACAGGGCAGCCGGTATGGCCATCGTGGCATAGCCGCCATAGAAGGCAAACTGTATCAGCGAGGCCTTCGCGGCCGACAATTCCATTACCGTCTGGAAGGCCGCCACCATCGGATTGGTGATATCATTGGCAAATCCCCAGAGGGCGAATAACGAGGTGACGAGAATAAACGTCAGCAGATACTTCTTTGGTATCAGTTTCTTCTTTTCCATCTTCAATGTTCAATGTCATTTATAGATTGGTCCAAAATTCTGACAGGCGCGATAGTCAGCACCCTCCTTGTCCATACCGAAGGCATTCCAGCAGGAAGGACGGAAGATGTCCTTGTCAGCGATATTATGCATACAGACGGGGATACGCAGCATGGCACAGAGCGTGATCAGGTCGGCACCCACATGTCCGTAACAGATGGCACCATGATTAGCCCCCCAGTTGTTCATCACCGAATAGACATCCTTAAAGGCATCCTTCGTGGGATCAAGACGTGGGGCAAACCAAGTGGTGGGCCATGTGGGGTCTGTGCGCTTGTCCAGAATGTCGTGGGTCTTGGGATCGAGTTCTACCGTCCATCCCTCTGCCAGTTGCAGTACTGGACCGAGACCTGCCACAAGGTTCAGACGGAGCATCGTCATTGGCATACCACCCTTTGTGACGAAGTGTGACGAGTAGCCACCACCACGGAAGTAGTCGCGGTCGGCAGGCATCCATGAGGTCGCCTTCAGACAGGCCTCCATATCGTCGTTAGTCATCTCCCAGAAAGGCTTGATCGTTGGATTGCCGTCCTTGTCTGTCATGGTGCCCGTAGCATCAAGGGTG
>JAEEGI010003862.1_pt1 | contig 35445 bp, 26 predicted proteins | sample 8958751 | NCBI WGS metagenome assembly JAEEGI01 (sample SAMN16246545, study PRJNA631951) | gut metagenome | biome: gut microbiome; feature: rumen; material: KS-attached | host: Bos | place: Iran: Karaj | collected 2018-10 | reverse complement strand
GGTTTTCGACCAGGAAATCGAAGGTGGGCTCCACACCATCCAGCAGAATGTTTATAAACTCAATCGCCCCGTCCAAAACCTCCATGTCGGAATGGAGCCAACGATAGGTGTACCCTTCTTCTAAGGATACATCCGACACATGGAATACCATGTAGGGTGTTTTCAGTCGGATCCCCAAGGCCAGATCCTCCCGGAAATGCCGCAGCAGATCCTCCGGCTGTGTGCCGCGATATACTTCACGGACAGTGTCCCAGGAACCAAACTTGCGCATGAGCGCTTTCTCGTCCTGCCGCCAGAAATCAAGCCAGTCCACATAAAAGGTCATGTGGTATCCCGCAACCAGTGAGAGAGGGACGTCGTCCGCCAGGTTGTCCGGATCGGCAATCAGTTCCAGGCCGTCCAGCCCGACCTCCTTCACCTTATTGCTTATCGCCTCCCAGCTCCCATAGGGCTCCACGCTGTAGGTTGAGAGAGGGAAATTCGTACTCTGAATCATTGTTTTTCTTCTTTCTGTTAATCTGATTCGATAGTACCGCCCACGGCGTAGCCGCCGCCTACGTCGAAACCCAGGTCGCAGGTATATCGCCATTCCACGACATCCCCGTCCTTGAGAGCATAGCGGGAGCAGCCGTAGTTTGGATACCAGCCGTTGACGCTGTACATCCAGCCGGAGAGCTCTCCGACGTCGAACTCATAGAGGTTATTGATCCCCTCGATATAGGCGCTGTTGTAGATGGGGGTATTCTCAAACTCCATGTGGATGCTTCTTCGCTTGCACTCCCGTTTCAACACCTGGAATACGCTCTCCCCCTCGAAGAATACGACTTCCGTCGGCTCCAGGATCCAGCCGTCCTCCGGCACCAGCTCCCGCTTGTTCTTCTTGCACTTGTCCATGTTGTCAAGGATAGACGCGCAGGAGATGGAAAGGGTGCAGTGGTATTCCGTTTCCGTCACGGTGGCGTTTTCAGGCTCCACGGGCAGAGGCTTCCCTTCCGGGACGGGCTCGGTGTTATATTTGTCCAGCTTCGTTTCCGGGTCCAGCTCCATGCCCTGGCTTTCGGAATAGTCGATATTCTCCTGGGCAAAGGTGGGGCTGGGAGAAGGCGTCGAATTCTTTCCGTTCCCGCCGCAGCCCGCTAAGGCAAACATAAGCAGGAGGGCAAGAAGAATCAGCAGTATGCGTTTCACCATCATACACACCTCTTATTCTGCGATAAGGTTCGCTAAAAGGAGCGTCTGATACAGCATCTCAGCCACCTCACAGCGGAGGATATCCCGTTTCGGCTCCGCGTCCATGGCGGCGGTATCCAGCAGGTCGTACTTATAACAGAAGGCCATTGCTTCCTTCGCCCAGCTTGCGATAGTCCGGTAATCCATGTAATCGCAGAGGACATCCCCCTGCTCCGCCTCACTGACTTCCGTGTCCAGTCCGCAGAGCTTGGCCGCACGGACGGTCATAAGGGCTGCTTCCTGGCGGGTGATGGTCCCCTCCGGGTTGAACTCCGTATCCGATACGCCGTTGACGATGCCGTAAGCATTGGCGGTGCCGATATACGGCGCATACCATTTGTCTGCCGCCACATCGGTGAACTTCCCATTCGCCTTGGGCGACAGGCCCAGGGCTTTTACAATGATCGTAGCGTACTGTGCCCGGGTCATGGTGGCCTCCGGCGCAAAGCTGTCGTCCCCCATGCCATTGATGATCTCACGGGCTGCCAGGGCGTTGATCGCTGCCTTATTCGGGCTATTCTGGATATCCCCGAAGGTGATCCCCGGCTTGGTGACCGGCCTCACCTGCACATCCGGGTCCTTCCCTGCCAGGCCGGTGCCCGGTTCCCGTGCTTCCTCCACGATGGCATCCCCGATGGTGATGGCGTCCGTCATGCGGTAAAGGCTGTTCATCCCTTTCTCGAAGCGCAAGCAGGCGATGAGGCCGTAAAAGCCCTGCTCGGCGGACATCTGGTTATCCCCGTCAGAGCCGTCGGCAATGTGGGTGAAGCCGCCGTCACGCTTCCGGTAGGTCAACAGGTTGTCCAGAAGGCTGTGTCCGTTCTTGATAAATCGCTCGTCCTTCCAGCCGATCCCCAGCTCGCAGAGGCCCACCAGCACCTGCACCACGCTTTCGCTGTTGGAGTCCCCCCACATATTTGTGTAACCGCCATTTTCGTCCTGCTTCTTGCTCATGCAGGTCAGGGCCCGGTCTATGGCGGCGGCCACGGCGGGCTGATCCTGGTACTTCGCCAGGGCCTGCAAGGCCATCCCGGTAATATCCGGGTCGGCGGGGTCGGCGGCTGTGCGGCGGGAAAGAGTCCAGCCGCCCTCGTTCAGTTCTTCTGAGAGGATGCAATCTATATACATCTGCCGCGTGGCCTGGGTCTCGGCCTCCTCATTCCGCGGCACGGGATAATTTGCACTGTCCAGGGCGATGAGCGCCCAAATGGGGCCGTTCAGGCCCTGCCAGATCGTCTTATCGTAATCTCCCAGGGGCTTCAGCAGGTCATACCCGCCCACGTCCCGCGCGTCGATCCCAAGGGCCGACAGCGTGATTACGACGCGGGAATAGTCCGTGTATTTCCGCTCATGCAAGACGCCCTCGCATTCCTTTACATAGGTCACCAGTTTGCCGTAATACCCTTCAAAATAGCCATCCGGTACAGGATAGCCGCAGCGGGCCAGGCCAAGAACGGCCCATTCGCCCCCTACGTCGGCATGTTCCGGTGCTTTCACGGCGGAGAGCATATATTTCGCGCTGCCGTCCACCAGGGCTTGCAAGTCCGGGTCCTTTGCGGCGGCAGCGGGAACGGTAAGTGCCATCAGGCACACGAAAACAAGGACCAAAGACAGGATTTTTCTCATTTTCTCCGAACCTCCATAAAACGCCTACTTGGGACGCGATAATAACCGCGCCCCAAGGGCATACTCTCGGCCAGGAGGACGGCCCCCAGATCCTACCGGACATGGGTGACCGTCCCTCTGTTTTTTGTTCTCAGCTTACAACGATGAGCTTGATCAGCCGCTCCAGGAGCGTGGCGACCTCGGCCCGCGTGGCATTGCCCTGCGGGTTCAGGCTGCCGGTATCGTCGCCCTTGAACAGGCCGACCTCCACCGCCCAGGCCATCGCCTTCTGCGCCCATGAGGAAACCTTGTCGCCATCGGTGAACTTGCTCATGTCGCCAGCTTCGCCGTTATCCAGCCCGATGTACTTTGCATAGCGGTACAGGATCGTGGCGATCTGCTCGCGGGTGATATTGCCGTTGGGGTCAAAGCCCTCGCCGTTGCCCAGCACAATGCCGTTTTCCGCAGCCCAGGCTACAGCGTCGGCGTACCAGCTGCCTTCTTTCACATCACCGAAGGAATCCAGGCTGCCGGTGATATCCGGTGCGTCCTCCAGTCGGTACAGCACCGTTACCAGCATGGCGCGGGTCATGGGATCGTTCGGCGCGAACTCATACTTGTCAACGCCGTTCATCAGCTCGTGACTCATGACGAAGTCCACCGCGCCGGCGAACCAATCTTCGGGCTTGACGTCGTCCATACGCTTGGTGTTACCGACGCACTGGAGGGTCGCGCTGCCGTCGATCTCGGCATAGATCCGATCATCGACCACAGCGGATTTCTTGATGATCGTGCTGGTGCCATCGCTGTTCACGATAGCCAGCGCCAAACTCTGATCTCTTGCCGGAAGTTCGATCTTCACGCTTACGTCCGCGACCTTATGATCGACCGTAACGCTCACTCTCGTCTTGTCGTTCCAGTCATCATACGAAATTGCAACGCGAACTTCTTTTCCTTCTTCCGCCAGTTTGGCAACGTCTTCGGCGTTGATCTCAATGACGCCTCTGCTGCATTCCATCCGCAGACCGGCCCCGGTGTCGGCGATTTCCTTCACCGCATCCGGTTCGACTTTCAGGACCAGGCCATTGGAATCCTCGATCTCGACCCAGAGCTTCAGTACGCTCTTGTCCCCAGCCTTTTCCAGTCCTTCTGTAACGGTTTTCTTGTCCAGCGTCGCGTTGGCGGAATATGCCATTCCTCCTTCGCTATGTTCAACTTCTGCGGGCAGCCAAACGGTATCTTCATCGTAGCTGGGAGTCAACTCCGAATCACCGGAGCCGCCGCCGGAGCTGCCGCTGCCGTCGCCACTGCTGCCGGACTGCGCGCCTTCGCCCAGACCGCCGCCGGCGCCGCCGAAGCGGTCCGGGGCCTTGAGCCAGCGATTGTAGTACCGTCCGTCGCCCAGAGAGGGCCAGCGGGAATCATCTTCGAACCAATCCGCAACCTCGTAGGAATAGTCGTTGACGTAGTGCCAGACGACCTTATCCCCGTCGTGAAGTTCCTGTTCCTTGAGGCCATAACCGGGATGCTTGCCGTTGATCGTATACATCCACCCGGACCTCTTACCGTTAGTAAACTCGCTCAGGGCATAGCCGCCCAGGGAATTCGGCGCGTAGACCGTCTTCACATAGTTCTGCTCCGCGCCAACGCTGTTGACGCCCGCTCTACCTGTCGCCAGCACCCACAAGTCATAGACGGTATCGCCTTCCTCCATATCATAGGCGGTCGTGGCGATCCAGGTCACGTAGTCGGGCATATACTCCTCTGCGCCCAGGTCCACGTCCTTATCCGCCTTTTTCGCGCCGATGAGCCGGAAGGTGACGCTGATCGTGTTTTCACTGCTGCCGCCGCTGCCGCCGGAGCCAGTGGACTCCCATTGTGCATAGAGGTCCCTGGGCAGATCCGCCGACACTGCGGTATACTTCGTGCCGTCCACCGGGAGATCGAACCAGCCCTGGAAGGTATAGCCGTCGCGTGTGGCTGCGGGCAGCTTCTTCCCGGCGTCGCCCTTGGTATAGGTGACCTTCTCGCCGTCGCTGATCTCATCGGATACGCCGTTACGCAGGTGGAAGGTGACTGTCGCCAAGGTCTCTGCATTCTCTTTCAGCTCCTTCAGCTTCGCTTCCGCGGTCTCCAGAACACTCAGATTCTTAACCAGCGCCTTCTGTGTTTCGCTGAGCTTTTCGTAGGCGGCGCGGGCGGCTTTGATCGCCGTCTCGCTGTCCAGCGTGACCTTGCCGATCTCTTCGATCAGGTCGTCCACGCCCTTGGCCGCCGCCTTGTCCACCTCTTCCTGCTCCGCATTTGCAGCCAGTTCCTTATACTTAGCCTCAGCCGCCGTCAAGGTCGCCAGGTTCTCCACAAGGGCTTTCTGTGCTGCGGTCAGAGCGTCGTAAGCGGTGCGGGCCGCGTCGATCTTCGCCTTGCTTTCCAGAGTGACTTCGCCGATGGCGTCGATGAGAGCCTCTACTTCGTCCGCCGCGGCCTGATCCGCCTTTTCCTCCAGCGACGCGAGCTTCACGTCGCTCATGTCGAACAGGGTATTCTTGTTGTTTTTGAAACGGTCGTAGGCCGCCAGGTCATAGGCCGCCTGCTCGGAGGACATCTGGTTTACTTCGCCGTTATGCAGGTGGCGGAAACCGCCGGTAGCCTCGTCGAAGTAACTGAGCATATCCGCCAGGAGGCTCTTGCCGCCCTTGACGAAATCCGGGTCCTTGTCCGCGTCGCGGCCAAGGGTGCTGAGGGCGATGACGACCCAGCCGTCCGCCTCCACGCTTCCGAAGCCGCCGTTATCGTCCTGCGACTTGGAGAGGAAGGCCAGCGCGTCGTCCACCATGGCGACCACTTCCGCGTGGGTCACGGTCCCGCCCAGGGCGCTCAGCTTGCTCGCATCCAGGTAATAAGGAGCCAGCGCGTAGATCGCCGCGGCGGTCACGTCATAGTCGCCGAATCCTTCGCCATAGCCGTCGGCATCGTCGCTGCTGATGGGCCAGGAGCCGTTGGGCTGCTGCTTCGCCTTCAGGGAAGCGATCAGGCCCGCGCGGAGCGCCTTGCCTTTGGCGTTGTTCAGATAACCGTGGCTGTCCAGAGCCAGAAGGGCGAAGGCGGTGCCGTTGTTGCCCTGCCACTCGGCCCAATAGTCCCCGTTATCCTGCTTATCCAGCAGCGGGCTCACCAGGTCGTAGGTCCTCTTGTCCGTGGTCAGCTTCGTCGCGTCCACACCCATGCTGGTCAGGGCCAGCACCACGCGGGAATACTCGGTATAGTTCTTCTCCGCCAGAACGCCGCCGCACTTATCCACATAGGCTTTCAGGTTTTTCAGATAAGCGTCGTTCCAATCCGCCTCGGCCACGTCTCCCCGGTTCAGGGCAAATACGGCCCAGTCGCCCTTTGTAGAGCTCACGGCGGGATCGGGTACGGTCTTCCGCACGTAAGCCTGTACGGCCTTCAGCGCCTTGAGGTAATCCGCTTCTTCCTGCGGGGCAACATATTCCATGGGGCTGATCGCGCCGGCGAGGGCCGCCGTGACGCTCTTCTCCCCCGCCGTCAGGGTCACGGTGAAGCGGTAGCTGCCCGCTGTCCCCTCCGGCTTTTCCTCATCACCGGCAGCGGCGGGGTCCACGCTGTCAATGGTCACGGCATAGGCCGCGCCCAAGTCCAGCTTCGCCAGCTTGCCCTCCACGAAGGTCTTGAGGGCCGCGGTGTCGTTGGCCGTCCGCTGCTCGGTATCCCAGTTTTCCCCTTCGACGGTCTTTTTCGCCTCGGCAAGGAGTTCCTCCTCCGTCTGCTCGGCGATCACCACCTGCAGGGTGTATTCCTGTTTCGTACCATCCTCGGCGGTGACGGTAAAGGTCCAACTGATCCCGTCGTCGCCGGTCATGGGCTTCGTCGCCGTCGCTGCGGTGTCCTCCGGGGTGACGGTGATATCCGCCGCCTTGGGGATCGCGCTGCCGTAAGGCAGGGTCGCCTTGAACACGACGCCGTCCTTCGTCGCCGTCACGCCGCCGACGGTGACCGTCGCGCCCACGTTCCGGGACTGCCAGACCGCATAGAGGTCTGCGGGCAGCTGGTCGGAAACGGCGAGATACGCCGTGCTGCCGACGCTGTTTTCCGCATGCCAGCCCTTAAAGGTCCAGCCGGTCCTCGACGCCACAGGCAGCTCAGCGCCCGCGTCCGCCCGGAAGTAGATGGTCGTTTCCCCGTCGGTCACGCCGTCGGCGGTCCCGCCGTTCAGGTGCCAGGTCACGGTAGCGATGTGGTCGTCGGGGATCAGGGTATAGTCCCCCGCAGCGGCCACCGGGAAGGTGATGCCGCTGGCGCTGCCGCTCGCCTTGTCCAGATACGCCTTGTTAAAGATTACCTTTGTGTATTCCGTCCCCTTGATTGCCACGGTCACGGACAGGTTCACGCTTGCAAGCACTTCGTCCGGGATCTCGTATACCGTCGTGCCGTCGGCAGTATACCGGGCGGCGACGGTCAGGACCGTCTGCTTCTCGCCGCGCTCTTTGAGCTTCAGCTCCAGCCAGGCGGAGACCTCCTCCGCGCCGTAAAGGTTATCCAGCTTGTCCGCGACGATGGCGTTGAGGCCGGTGACCGCGGCGGGACTGAGCTCCGTCACCACCGTGTCGTCGGCGACGTCATAGACGTTCGCGTCCAGCACGGTCACGATCACTTTGCTGACGTCAAGCGTCAGGGTGTAATCCGCCGTCGTCTTGCCGTCCTCGGCGGTGACGGTAAAGGTCCAGGTCTTTCCGCCGTCCGTGGCATCGGGGCCAAAGGTGACCTTCGCTTTGTCCGCAGGGGTGATCGCGATTTTGTCCGCCGTCAGTTTTCCCAGATCGCTGCCGTAGGGCAGGACGGCGGTCCATTTCGTGCCAGACCCTTTCGCTTTGGTCTCGCCATTGATAAGGATGCTGCTGACCCCGGCGTCCTTACTGAACTCATATTCTTTCGGGGTAATCTTGCCGCCGATGGTCATTTCTGCGGAGACCATGGTCGCCGGATCGCTGCCGACGGTGAAGGTGACAGCGGCGGTATAGCTGCCCTCCGTGCCCTTGGGCTTTGCGGCGGTGCCGTCCTCAGCCTTGACGAAGTCGTTTTCTCCGATCACCACATCCGTGATGTTGGCGTTCAGGACTTTCAGCTTGCTTTCCACCGTCTCCGCCTTGTTGGCTTCCGCCGAGGTAAAGTCGATGTTGCCGTTTTCGTCAGTCTTGTCGGTCACGGCGGCCATGGCGTCCCAAAGGGCGAAGGTATTCACATCCTTCAGGAGCTTATTGCTTTCGGCCACGCTGAGCTGCTTCAGGAGATCCGGTGCATTTTTGTCCAAATCGTCGTAGATCGCCTTGGCGGCCTCCACATCGTCCCGGTCCGCCTCGCTGACTATTCTCGGCAGGGCCTTGATCGCCGCCTTGAGTTCGTCCACTTTCGTGAAGTTCCCGATGGCCTCCTCTACCGCAGTCAGGGCCGCGTAATTGGTTACGTTCTGTTTCGCCGTGTCGGTCAGGGCTTCATAGGCTGCCTTTGCCAAATCCACGGCGGCCTGCTTGTCTTTGTAATTCGAGTAGGTGACGCTGCCGATGGCGTTGATGAGCTTTTCCACGCCGGAGGCATCATTGGGAGAAATGATCGTGATTTTGTACTTGGTGGGTGTGCCCGTACCCATGGCAGGCCAGACGCTCTCGCCCACGCCCACATAGATCACATCGCCGCCGCTGACGGTCACGGTATCGCCGCTGCGGATCCAGTTGTTCGCACTGGGGGCATAGTTGTTCAGGTAAGCCCTGGACTGGAAGGCCCGGTTGTTGTTGGTGAAACTGATGACGGTACTGCTTTTGCCGCTTTCCAGGGTGAAAACGTATTCCGTCACCCCCGTTTTAAAGGATGGGCTCAGATCGCCGTTTGTCAGTTCCAGTCCATAAAGAGTAGTATCCTTGTTCTTCTCCGTACCGCCGCGGATATCCAAGCCAAGCTCACAGGTGTATTCCACACAGATCACGTCGCCGTCATGAAGCTTGTCGTTGGCGACGGAGAATTGCGTGAAGCCTTCGTTGGTGAACCAATCGTTGAGAGTGCCCATCCAGCCGGATTTTTTGCCGCAGCTGAATTCCGCCAGTCCGTCGATGCTGGAAATATAGCCTGTTTCCACGCCGATCACGGTATGACCGGTCAGAGCTTCCGCGATGCAGCTCATCATCGTGGAATCCTGTTTGAGGTTGACGACCAAATCTTCCACCAGCACGCCTTCCCACGCTGCGCCGTCGGCGGCTTTGCCTGTGTCGTTCCTTACGGTGACATAAACGCTGCCTAGCTGATTCGGGTCTTCGTGGTCGCGCGGCGGGATGGCCGCCATAGCTGCAAGCGCCTCGGTCAGCGCCGCGTTCGCAGCGCTGCTGTCCTCCGACGCCGCAATCTTCGTCTTGCCCTCTTCATAAGCGGCGGTGAGGTTTTTCCAGTCCTCCGACAAATAATTCGATTTTGAATAACTCTGATAAGCCGCTTCCAGCTTGTTCATCGGAGACACGGGCTGCCATTCGACGGTCACCGTCACATTCTGATAAGGCATGGAGAATTCCAACCAGGTTTCATCAAAATAGAGGTTCACGTCGTTTTTGTTTTTGCCTTTATAGGTACTCGTATCCAGGCAGGATTCTGTGCTCCAGCGCAGGCTGTCCTCATCGACGCCTTCCACGGTGATCCCCTTGACCTCATATTCCACGCCGCCAAACAGGAAGGTGACGCTGCCCGTCACGTCGTTTGCCAGGCTCCTGTTGGAAGGAGAGAGGGTCACTTCCAGGTCGTTGACCTCCCATCCGGAGCCGGAGATCATATGGCTTGACGCATCCCGCAGGAGAAACCAGAGGGAATAATTGAGATTCGCCGCCAAGCGGATTTTTTGCAAGGGCTGTGCGGAGACTGGGTCAGTCTGTGGGACATATTCCACCTGAAATGCACCATATTCGCCAAGCTGCACCCCAGGAACGTCGCCGATCTGGTCGGCGGTGGCGGTGTTGGCCCGCAGCCACGTGGTGAATGCCTGTGCTGCCGCCGTGGCTTCCGCCGTGTCCGCCGTGACCGCCAAGGTCAGGGTATAGCTCGCCGAAACCCCCAAACCGGCATCATAAAGGGCTTTGATCTCTTCATACAGGCTGATCTCACTCTCTGTGAGCAGCGTCAGCTGATACGGTGTCAGGGCGTCATAAGCGGCAATCAGCGCTTCCACCAGGGGATTCTGCGCTTCGGTCAGCAGGGCCAAGTCCTCCGGCATTTTTGCCATTGCCGCCCGGAACGCAGCGGGCTTCTCCTCGTTCTCCCTGAGCGTCTTTTCCTGAATGGCCTGGATTTCCTTGATCGCCGTCTGCTGCGTGCTTCTGGCCGTTGTGATATCCTCTGCGGCGTCGATGTCCGTCAACGCTTTCTCATAAAGCGCGCAGAGGCTGTTCCAATCCGTTTCATCGAAGATATTTTCAGGATAAGCATCCTTCTGGGCTGTAAGCTCCTCCTTGAGCTGTTCCTTGACGGCGTCCGCATCCTCTGCGGGAAGCACATGGACCCAGATTGCCGCGCCAAAGTTCGTACAATGATAATCGCCGATGGTCCAACCGCTCGTTGCCTGATCGCCCATCTCATCTGCTTCGACATCAAAGGCGGCCAGGAGTACCCATCCTTCTTCATACAAGGTCACAGAAATTCTGCCATCCTCGGCAGACAGGATGCGTTCGCCGTTTTCCTCCGCGAAGACGGTCGTGGGATGGTTTCCAGCTGGTTCCGTCTGCGTTTCGCTGACAAGGACCGCCATACCCTCTGCCGGGCCGTAGTCCCGCTCGCCGGTCAGGGCAGCGGAGGCGCACTCCAGCACCAGCGTGAAAGGCTCAGCCGCATGGGTCTCCACAACCTCGATGGTTTCGCCATCCTCAACAAACCGCATGGCCATCAGGCTGTTTTCATACTGCCAAAGGGTCGCAACGGTATAACCAACTGTTTGCCCCAATCCGCTCAAAGGCTCCGTATCCCAGATCACAGTCACCTGGTCCCCGGGATGCAGAATCAAGTCAGAATATATGTTGTTGACTGAACCAAATCCTTCCGTCATGCTGTCTGCATAATACTCCGTAACGTACACGTCGTTGACAAGTACCTTTGTGCCGTAAGGATTATTCTTCGCGTCTTTTAAGCTCAGCCCAACCTTGGAGAGGGCGGAATCCAGCGTAGGCGTCCCTGTCAGAGTAATCTCCTGTAGCGCGCCGACAAAGATCTCTGTACCATAGCCGATCGTAAAATCATAGGGTAGCTCAATGCCCGCCTTGAATCGGACATGATAAGGGTCAAGACACTTGATTGTGATGGTGACCGCCCCATTGGGGATCAACTCGCAGTAGTAAGCCTGGTACAATTCATTGTATCGGGAAACCAGTTCCTGCGCCGTTGCCCGATCCGCTGCGGTAAAGGTGGGAATAGGCTCCGTGATAGTTTTCGCTTCCGCCAGCTTGTCGGCAAAGGCACTCCAGCTTTCTTCGGTATAGTCCTCCTCTTTGGCCTGTTCCGCAAGCACGATCATAGCGGTAAGCATTTCCCAACCGCGCTGTAGTGATTTCTGCACTGCGTCCCGTGAGGCAACGGTATAGAGGTTCTCTGTCGCCTGGATAAGTGCAACAGCATAGCCATCCGCATCGTCCTGATTGGCAGCCTTGTTTACCGCTGTGTTCGCTGAACCATCGGCGTTAAACAGGGAGGCCAAATATTCCTCAGCTTCTGATTTTGCTTGGAGATAGGTATTCCAGGTGTCAGACGTGTAGCTTGATTGAACTCGGTTTGCTTGCTGTTCCGCCCGCACCGCTTCATAGAGTTTTGTTGCATTAAGTTGGGTGTCGGGAATCAGGCTAGCAATGGCTTTTTTCAAATCGCTGTTTGGATTTTCTTGGTTTAGCGACGCTGTTGCTACATCGACTTCATCTTGAGTTGCTGTATCATTGTTATAGACATCTTGTGCTGTTTTTACAACAGCCTGCATTTCAGCCCAAAAGCCTATAGCGCTGTATGCTCTACCATTCCATTTATCATTATCTTCTGTTTTGTAGTAGCCAATTGTTGGAACTGCATCTAAAGCAGCTTTCAGAGCTGTTTTTGATACAGGCTGAGGTTCTTCCTCCGCATAATAAAAGATAATGCTAAAATCGGATTCATCATCGTCATCCAAGCTCGCTGCTATGAAACAGAATTCTTTGTTCTGCCACCCGGTGTACTCGTTTTGCAATCCCATCCGTGCGTTGAATTTATCGCATGCTGACGTCACCGTTGGGATTCCCGCCGTTGAAAATGTTAATTTCTTTCCGCTATTTGAAAGCTCATATGCAACATTCCCATAAGTAGGATTTCCGCCAGTCCCTGTCACTGAAACAGGAGGATTGTTGTCAACCTCAAAAGCTACTCCATCCAGATTTAGAGTTACTGTGAGAGAAGAACCACCAGTTGGAACTTCGATTATGCAGATGTATCCTTCTTCATCATCTGTTAGGTCGATTATTGCCTTGAGTTCTCCACCTTGGACTTCCATTGATGCTACGGCATACACCTTTGGAACAAGCCCAATCAACAAAACAATAACGATAAGGATAGCAAAAAGCTGACGGACGTTTCCGCCCGTCAGCTTTTTGCTGGAAAGGTATTGAATAATACGGCTCATGCTTTCAGTTTCAACCATGTAATATAGGGCGCCGCTTCCCCATTCTGAACAATGATTTGAACAATGGTGCCACTGTCTGTTGGCGTGAAGTTAACAGAGTCGTTAGAGGTTACTGGGGTACCATTAATAAACATATAACTTGTACCAATTGCATTGCTATTTGGAGAAACCGATACTGATACGGGATTGCTACCAAGGTTTTTAACTGTAGTTAACCCACCATTTGTTGTATTCTTAGTATTACCCCCTACGGTAATCGTTGGTGCTAGTGCAGTTTCATTGGTACTCCCACTTGCCACATATACTCCACAAACCTCGGTAGAGGTTTCGTTGAAAGACGGATGCACATAGATATAAGGGTTGACAAAAGGTGCTACATGAGGATCATCCGTATCCGGGTCGTAACCCGTCTCATTGGAATGATCATAAAGGAGTCCAGCCGAGGTATACACGCGCACATACTTGACTTCAGTCAGAGCAATCGGCGTTCCATCCGGCTTCACCGCCCAGGAGATGTCAAAGCCGTCCCCGCCGGAGGTGTTCTGTCCGGCGGCATAGGGATTGCTGGCAGTGCCGTAAGTGCCGTTTCCGTGAACGTCCGCATAACCGAAGGTGTACTCGCTTGCGTTATCATAATCAACAACCAAAGTAATGCCATAGTGGGTAAACTCCGTGTTGCTATTGCTCCATGCCACCTTGGAAACCTTTTTATCGCCTTTGAAAATCGCATCCACGCCGCTGATCTCGCCATACTTTTTATTAGCATAGGTCGGCCACCAGTTGCTCGTGTTTGCGCCGGGCTTGAGGAGAGACCAGTCCTTATAGACGACTTCCGCGCCGTTGGTCCCGGAATTATCCCAGACCTTATAGTAGACGCGATTGCCGTTATCCCCATCGGCATCCAGCTTATAGCTCACATTCACATTATGGAGCGTCCCCGGCCGGTAATAGCGGGAACCCGCCAACTCATACCACGTCACTCCATCATTGGAAACCTGCACAGAGCCGGCTTCGGCATTGGTGGAGAATGCGTTGCCATAGACAATGAAATCTACTCCGTAGGGATTGCTTACACTGTTCTGGATGGGATTGGAGAACTGGAACTGCACATAACCGCCGCAGGCCCCCAGGGAGATACCCGTGGAAACATAGCCTCCGGTGATCTTGGTAGTCGTTCCATTGATGTTGGTTCCATTGGAATAGATGCTTCCCCACATTGCGCCGACGGCGTACTGCCCAACCGGAAGATACCCGTTGACATAGCCGGGGCAAGTTCCGCCGGAAGCTCCTGCCGTCGCCGCAGGGAGGGCAACGGTGTAAGTCCCCGCTGTGATGGCAACCGTCAGGCTGGAAGAAGAATTCGCCGGGATATTTGTCACATCTACCAAATACGCTTTATCCTGACCGTCGTCGCTGTCGTAGAGATAGGTGATTGAGATTTTCGTATTGTCATAGGTGAAAGTAGGCGTACCCCTCGTCCAAAGGGTGAAGGTGTGGGGCATGGTGTAGGTGGTGGAACTCAGGGTATTGGCGTCCACTACCGTGCCGGTGTAAGTGGTTCCGCTTTGGGTCCAGTCGATGGCGATCATTTCTCCTGTCGCCACGCTGACCCATCCAGTCGTGGTCGCGCTTGCCGCCATGGGCAGGATGCCGATGACCAGCGCCAACATGATGACCAGCGCCAGGACCTTGCTGAGTTTCTTGGTCTTACTCATTGTGCCTTTCTCCTTTTCTGAAAAATTCGTTTGTTGTCCACCGCCTCCGGATTTCCACGCCGCGCTGGCGAGACGCGGCATGGCGCGGGGCTTTCCGCAGCCGTTTTCCGCCCTTCTTCCGCTTGACAGCCGTCGCACTGTTTGGCCCAAAAACCGCCTGATCTGCAGGCATTGGCCTCAGCGACAGCCCGCCTCCGAAAGCTCGGAAAGGCGCCTGTGCTCCGCATTGAAATGATCCGGGCCGCAGCGCTCCCGCCGCATCCCCGGACCTGTGGAACGGTTTCTGTCTCTGGCCTAAACAAGCCATAGAGAGCCTTATCGTTTGGCACAGATTTCCGATAGACTTTTCACTTATGCATGCATATACTGGCTATAGAGAAATGCTTAAAGATGTGCTTGACACAAGCTTTTTTCTCCCGTATGCTAAGCACGGTATACGGGCTGGCTAAAAGGTCCGGGTCCACCGCTGGCGGGGAAGTTCCCCGCCATTTTTATGAGGCAGAAGATACATGAAAACGCTGAACATTCGCAGCAGCTGTTTGTCTTCCTTTTTTACCGATAATGTGGTATAATATCGTTAAGAAAGGTTGTGGACCTATGACCTCGCACGACTTCTCGGAAGGTGTCCTCGACATTTGGATCGACGAGATCGTTCCCTGTCTCAAACACGCGCAAACCGGAGAAACAGAGGAAACGGTTGTTTTCCGCATTGAGAGCCGAAGCTATCTCCGCAATTTTCGGAAGGACAATGGTTGGCGCATCAGTTGGGCACGTCTGCCGAAAGATGTCGAGGTTTATGCTCTTGCCACGTCCCGCGACAATGAAATACAGGGATTGATCGGCATTCGCAACGATGCGAACGCCAAGGCCGTTTACCTATACTGGGCCTGCACTGCCCCGCACAACAACGCTTATGATTTCGGCTCACAGAAGTATTCCGGTGTAGGTGGTCATCTGTTTGCTATCGCAGCAGAAAAATCGATCCAATGGGGATATGACGGTTTAATGTACGGCTATGCGGCAAACGAGAAGCTGCTGCAGCATTACATTGAAACTCTCCATGCAGAGTTCATCGGCATTACACATCAGTATCATTTCATTATTAACGAGGTCGCAGCAAAGCGTCTGCTGGAGGTATACCATTATGAATGGAACAAAGGTTAAGTTCTGGGAAGGGAGGACACCGTCCCCGGAGTATTACGCTCCTGTTGATCCCTACCGGGAACAGCCCCCGTGCAACTACGATCTGAAGGAACTTGTCCGTTACGCACGGGAAGCGGGAAAACCGATCGCCGAACTCACCTACGAAGAAGTCTCTCAATTCGCGGTAACAGGCCAATAAAACGGGCGTTTTTTATCGGTTTCCTTAAACTCAATCGCTGAGGGACAGTCATTGTCCCTCATTTTTATTCAACGGCAACCGATACCCGTTCCAACGCTCCCGCCCGCCGCGACGAAGACCGCGTTATCCGTCCCTTGGCCTGCTTCCGCTTTCCGCGTGCATGGCAGGCTTCCCCAGGGCAATATCATCTTTCGGTGCCGGTATTTACTTGTCGGCGTCGATTCGCCATATAGAACGGGCAGCACCCGTGAGTAAACGTCCTTATCAGTTAGTTCTGAGTCTCCCCTGCTCGCGGTCCGGGCGGTGGTCCAGGCCGCCGGGACCGATCACAGGTCGGCTCTGCGTTATGGGATAAACGGCTCTTGAAGTCTTTGCTTTTCTCTCTGTTCCTTCCGGTAAGTGAACCGCGGGTCGATGTGCGTCGCGGTGCTCGAAAGCCTATGGCTCCCTCCCGTGCCCCAGGCGAAGGTCGCTTCCGCCCGGAGCATGGTTTCGAGAGAGTGGAGGTATTCCAACGGGGCTGCTCACCCGGTGAAATCTTTTGACGCATACGCATGCCTGTCGTCCGCCGTTACTCTTTCCGCAGCAGACAGCTTTCTCTGCGTCTTGGCTCGCTTGAGCGCCCGGCGCTCCTCGGCAAAGAGTTCCGCTTCCCGTTCTTTCAGGTCGCGATAGGCCCTCTTTCCCGCGCCGGCATTCAGTGGTCGATAGCCCAGGCTGACGGCCAGTTGGTTCCAGTCGCCCAGCCGACGTTTCAGATAAATGCCGCCCGGCATTTCCAGCGGATGCGGCATCCTGCCCATCGCTTTCGCACGACGGAGGACCAGTTCGCGAAGCTGCTCATCCGTCTTGGCGCCATGACGGTCCGTGAAATCCTGTGTTTGCGATGCAAGACGCGCTTTCAGGCGTTTGCAGACCTGTCGTTCCCGCCAGGCGTCGATGTCCATATTCCGGGCATGGTTCAGATTCGCTTTTTTCCCCATGACGATGACCTCCTGTGTCCTGCACAGACCGGCCAGAAAACAGACCGCATCAGCAAATGCTGATGCGACCGTTTTTCTCGCTCCCAATCTGTTCCGCCGGTCCCCCCTTGGGGACCAGTTCTCACAGCTCGATCATCGTCGGTCTTCTGACTCATGCGTTGGGAAGCGTTTCCGCTTCTGCGGCTATTGCTCAGCCTTCTCAGGTTTCCCCAATGACCGGATCGCTCCGCGAGCAATTTCCTCCCGCATTTACAGCTACGGGGTTCGTGTACCGGACTTCAACCGGTTTTCCTCATCACCGCGCCTGCCTTGCGGCAGTCTTGACGGGTGACACGATGCAGCTTATTCAGTTTTCTTTTTTCTTGCGCTGCGCTTCTTCTCCGGAAGTTTGATCTTCGGGACAATGGGCACATATACCAGGTTGTTTCCATCCAGATAGAATTCATAGGGGACTCTGGATTCATCCAGCTCATAGTCCGAATCCGGCAGCCATTGGTTCAACGCAAAGTACCATGTGACCTGCACGTTTTCGCAAACGACTGTGGAGTCCTCGATCCTCTCCGGCTTTTCGACGGGGAACGCAGCAAACTCTCCGCCGGGTATGTAAAACGTGTCCATCGGTTTGGGCACATAGCGGACTTCTCTGACGCCCGGCCCGAAGATGTAATAGAACTCCCCGTCCTTTTCCATCCAGGTGCCGACCATGTCGAAGCCGCCGCCGATCCGCGCCCACTCTCTCGGGGAAACTATCGGGAAATCCTGTGTGATATAATAGGCGCCGCAGTCCTCCCAGTTGATCGGTTCTGTCCCCTTGAAGACATAGCCGACGATTGTAAAGCTCGGTCTTCTGGTGATTTTCGGCTCCTTCATCAGAGCTATGCCGCGGGTTTTTACAAATTCCCAAGGGGTGACGCCGTAGATATCGGAGAATGCTTTTGCAAATCCGCTCTGCGACGAAAAACAACTCGCCTTGAATGCTGTAATGACGTCGCCGCCATGGCGCAGATACCTCGCAGCCATGTGGATGCGGCGGAGACGCACATATTCATGGATCGTATAGCCTCCGATCTCAACGAAGTACCGTCTGAGGGACATATCGGAGGTATGCGCATGTGAGGCCAGGTCGTGGATCGTGATCTTCTCATACAAATGCGTCTCAATATACCGTTTACAATCCTTGACCGCCTTTTTTCTCTCGTTATAGTCGGCCACGGTCTCACCTCACTTTAAGATTATACTCCACCGTCAAAAAATAAGTTGTTCAATCGTAGTCGCTCATTGTTCAATATATTCGAGTGAAATCTGTTCACTTTTTGGTATAATTCTGTTCACTTAATGGGTATTTATAAAAGTCGTTTCCGACAGAAACGGCTCATTTCCCTTGATCAGCAGCACATCGGCTCTTTGTTCCAAATGCAAAACCGGGTGCGTCGCTCTGCAAACAGCAAAGCAGCACCCGGTTTTTCCATAGCCAATGGTTGCACAGGCTTCCCTGCCTGTACAAAATGGCGAACAACGAGTGGTAAGTCTTCTGACTCGCGATAGGGCGGCAGATGCCGCCTGCGGGATGCTCCCTCCCTTCCCACATATGGGATATGCAGTGGTAGCCTTTCGGCTCACATCTCACGATGCTTCGGGGATCCCTCTCGCTCACAGCGCCGGGTACGCGGGGCTTTTCACCCCATTCCGTCTACGCCCGGCCCTGACCGATGGCCTTTACAGACCGGACGACCTTTCTCGCTTGTATGAAGTTGTAAACGATGGAACAAGTTCTTTTTCGTCCCTCTCCTTTCTACAATGTAACGAGAAGGGAAAAAAGGGACATCGATTTTAAGTTTTTCTGGAGTTTTTTGGAAGAATACTCTGGCTTGCTGGGGAAAGATTAAAGAAGGGCAGGATCGATCGATGTACTTCGGCGTTTCAATGAGTATCCCGCTTTATTTGAAAATGCTGATTTCTCCTTGTTTCTTGCGCCTTTTCCTCAGCGGTATACAATAATTCTGACGGTTCATTACGCCTCGATCGCAGTTGGCAGAAAACTCGCAGACGCCTCTACGATCTCTCGTTTGTGCGCCATCGTCGGGTGAACATAGAGCTGGAGCGTTGTTTTTACATTCGAATGGCCTAAAAGCTCGCTCACCGTTTTAATATCAGCTCCGCCCTCAATGCTTCTGGTCGCAAAAGTGTGCCGCAATGTGTGGAAGCAAATATGCCTGATCCCATGGTCGCGAAGAAAACGCTGAAACCGGCCATATAATGTCCTCGGATCCAGCGGCTTTTTCAGCCCGGAAAGAACATAAGCGTCATTTGCTGCCGATTTTCTGAGGATCGAGAGCAGAGAAAGAAGACTAGCTGGCAGAGGGATGCTGCGGACTGCGCTGTCAGTTTTCGGCGTTTGCGCAACCAGTTGCGTTTTGCTGCCTGCCCTGATTCTGAGAACTGTGCGATTTACGATTAAAACCTTATCTGCAAAGTGAATATCCGACCACTTCAAACCACAGACCTCGCCGATCCTGAGCCCAAGACATAGTGCCAGCAAATAAGAAACTCCGCTTAAATCCAGCTCGGCCAGAATGCTGCGCACCAGAGCATCGCATTCACCGTCACGCAGGGTTTCGATTTGCTTTTGTTTGACGGCGGGCCCTTTGATATCGTAAAGGTCAATGTCTCTGACCTCGTATCGTTTCCCGGCCAGCTTAACGGCTGAACGCAGTATACAAACGATGTCGCTGACCGTTTTTTTGGAAAGTCCGCCTTGTCCATTCAGCCGCCCTCCCTTCAACAAATCCTGAACAAAGCCTGCCACGATTTCCGCCGTAAGGTTGTTTACGCGGATTTTCCCGAGTCTCGGAACTATATGGTTTTCGATCAAGGTTTGATACCGCTGATAAGTTGAGCCTTTGATATCAGCGGCCCGTGTTAGTAGCCAAGTCTCCATAAGGCTCTGAACAGTCATACTGCAATTCGGTTTTGTCCGGTATTGTTCTCCCTTTTTCCGCTCCAAAATATCCTTTACATCACGATAGCTGTTACCATATACGGACGCATACCGAGCTCGGCCATCTGCTTTTCTCCCGATGATATAGCGGCCTTCCCATCGACCGTCTTTCCTTTTGTAGATGTTTTCTCCCTTTCTTGCCAACGACACTGACCTCCTCAAGCCGACCAAAAAAGTGACGGCAAATTCCTGATTCATCTTGTTTTTGACTTCAAATCAGACAAAAGCCCTGCTTGCCGAACCGCAAGCAGGGTATGTTTTTGGGGCGCTGAACGCTTATGCACTTAATAAAGCGATTGACAACAACATTATTTTTGATATATTCTGTGTCAAAAGTTGGGGGACGCAAGGTCGAAGCCCTCAAATAAAGCGGGATACTCATTGAAACAAACAGTGCGAATCAGCTGTTAGCCTGTCGGTTTGAAATGATATCCAGCCGATTCAGGGTTTTGCGTCTCTGCCAACGATGCTTTTCTCTTCCACACAGATTCAAGCAGTGGAATCATTCTGTTCTCCGGTAAGCCACCCTTACTGACCTCTACCATCAATTCAGCAGCATCGCTTTTGCTGATTTGTCTGCCGCACGGTCCAGCAGCTGACAAAGCAAAGCTGATCGGAAAGGGGAAGTGAGCGCATGGTTAGTTTTGTTATGCGCTTTTTCCCTTTTCTCGCCGTTTCCAGCAGCAAATCGACCCATAATTCGGCGTTTTTGCGAATGACCGAATCGCAAAAGACATACTCTAATTTGGAGGTGCAGCCGTTTGGAAAACAAGATAGAACCGACGGCAGAAGAACAGAAGGATCTGCTAGAATCACTTTATACCGAATACTTCTCATCACTGGTCGAGTACGCTCAGTGTCACGGCTGCAGCCCTGACCTGGCGGAGGACCTCGTACAGGAAACATTCATGGTCGCGCTGGAAAAAACATCGGAGTTGTATAATGCCCCAAGCAGGAAAGGCTGGCTCATCCGCACCTTGCTGTATCACATCGGCAATAACCGGCGGAGCACACAGTATGCGCAGAAGCTCATGCGTATGCTGGAGCAGCAGATAAAAGACCCAAACGGCGAATTGCTGTCGTTGGAAACCTTATATCATGGCTTGATCCGTGAAGATGACCTGAAGCTGCTCATCGGCTATTGGGTTAAGCTGGAGTCTGTAAAGGATTTGGCAGATGAGCGCAACCTCAGCGAAGAAGCATGCAAAAAGCGTATCCAACGTGCAAAAGTCCGCTTTAAGCAAGCCTTTGAAAATGAAATCGGGAACCTGAACTGAGGTTCCCAAAATATTTTTCTTATCACTGTCCCTTTTTCCCCATCTCGTTACATTGTGTAATGAAAGGGGGTGAAGGGATTGCTCGGAAAGGATACCGAGACTATGAATCGATTTGACGAATACTCTGTTGACGAATTGAAGGAAGCCCTGAAAACCGCCATGTTGTACTCCGATCTCAATGACGACGCCGTCATCGAAGAGATGGACGAGATCCTTGCTGTACTGCGTAAAAAAGCGCCTTTTCCTCATCCGCACACCACAGAGGAAATGTGGGCGGAGTTTCAGGCGGAGCATGCCGACGAGCTCGCCGCGCTCGGTGTCCGTGAAAATGGGGATACCGGGGAGGTGATGGAAAAGAGTCCAGAAGTGGATGTAACGGTAGTCCGTGCAGAGTCGAAGCCGGCGAAGGCCAAGGGACTCAAGCCCTTCCTGCGCGTGGGCCTGATTGCTGCCATCGTCGTGGTGCTGATGCTTGCAATCACGGTTACTGCCAGCGCATTTGGCTTAAACCTGTGGGGCTGGGTGCCGAAATGGACCGATGAGGTCCTAAGCTTTTCTAAAGAAGATCCAGAGGAACCTGTTATAAAAAACATACCAATGGTTCTTCAAGCGCTCGAAATCACAGAACCACTATATCCGACCTGGCTACCCGAAGGCTTTGTATTAGCTGAAACATTTATCGAAACTGATCCCTTTGTCCTTCATGATGCCTATGTTCGGAATGACGATTATCTGGCCATTACTATCTCATCGACATCTGCTTATACAGCAAATTATAATTATCAAAAAGACGATGCGCCGTTTATTGAATACATTTCAAACGGCATAATTCATTACGTTTTTTCTGATCTTAATTTTGCTGAAGTCACTTGGAACACGAATAATTACACTGTCCACATAACAGGGAACATTTCAGAAGATGATATGAAAAACATCATAGACTCAGTTTATAAGGAGAAAAAATGAAAGCTAGAATTATACGGACCTCTGCTATCGTTATAGTCCTTTCCCTTCTATTGGCAAGTGTTGCATTTGCTGGCATGACTTCAAGCGCGTACATTGACGCGACTTCTGCATATATCACAAAATCAGGCAGCAACATCAATGTTTATTTCTTGATTACCGGCAAAAACATCATGGATGAAATCGGAGCGACATATATTTACCTTTACGAGAAGAACGGCAACACCTGGAGTTTGGTGAAGACTTTCGATTCAACCGATGCAAATTACTCATCGGCCATGTTATCTACCAATACCTCCATAAAAAGCAGCCATGTTACATATACATCTGGCAACTCTTCAAAATACTATTACGCTGTTGTCCACTTTTATGCTGAACGGAATGGCGGCAGTGACACATACATCCAAGACACGCCCGCTACTTGATTAGCTAAATAACCAGACTAGACTGCTATGATTGAGTAAGCCTCAGTCGTAGCAGTCTTTTTATGTCCAATTTGAAACTTCCTGAAAATATTCTCGGAATCTGTCCCTTTTTGGTCATCTCATTACATTGTATGAATGAAGGCCAGAAGAGACTGTACTATTCTGGCCAGGAAGCATCATACATAAAGGGATCAAATAGGAGGAAATATGGAGCCAGATTTTTAAGCGCAAAGAATTACAGCAACCCTGACATCAACAATTAACTCAGATGATCCTATCTATACTTCTGACCTACTCAGTTATAACACAACAGCAAAGGCTGACCATGTTACCTATGCTGGTTCCTCTACCAAAGACTACTTGGCAATCGCATATTTCTACGCTGCTAATGACGACGGCAGCGATACCATTCCCTATTTTGCATATTCTTGAAGTCTCGCTGTAGTTTCTATGTAATCCACGAAAGGCAATGGGGCTGTAGCGAAGGAAAGCTACAGTCCCATTGCCTTTTTAATCGGGCTTGAGGTTCAAAGCCAGAAAAAGACCTCGGATTAAATAAGAAGGTTTGGAGGTGCATTTGGCGGGAGGTCCGCTGCATTAACCGTCCTGCGCGAAAACAATACACAGAGGATGGAAAGCCGAAAAAACAGAACAGCCCTTAAGGATCAGGATTCATTAGGTTCATTTGACGAGTCTGAAGGAGAAGATGCTTTTTTAGCAAAGCCGTTACTTCTTGGTCATCGGATCGTTCGGCGAATCATGAGCGCATTCTCATTCGTAGCATACCGATATCCTATTGTTGTTTCAGAATACAGGCTCTATCAAGAGGCTTTTGGTCGTGAATATATCTACTATTATTGCCCCCGCTGCGACATCACATTGAATCGAGAATTCCAATTCTTTTGTGATCGCTGTGGTCAACGGTTGAACTGGAAGCACATCGATAAGGCCAGGCTTCGTCAGCGCACAGACAAATTCAACTAGCACATAGTCGAGAGTTTTAACGCTCTCACGAACCCGCTCTTTTCCCACAAGCGAGTTTTTGGGCGTTCGAGATGCATAGCTATGTCGAATCCTGTCCACTCTAGGTTCTCAAAAAAACACAATGTAAAGGGCAATTGGCTCGTAGCATCTTGCAGCTACGACGACCACAAATTATCCAGCTTAAATGTTTAAATAGCTAATCGGCATTGGCGGTGAGAGAAAAAGAACTATGTAAAGGGCAATAATCGACTGAGATCTTTTGAAGAAAGGACAAATAACGATATATGAAAAGGGCTCTTGTTGTCGGGTTAAACAACTACCCTAATGGCGCGCTAGACTGGTGTGACAATGACGCGATCGCTATGGCAAGCCTGCTCGAAACAAACGGAGATGGCTCTCCTGATTTTGATGTCATCAAGATCATCGACAGCTGCGGAGCAGAAGAACTCAACCAGGCTATTCAAACGCTCTTTGCAACGGATGCTGATATTGCATTGCTTTACTTTTCAGGGCATGGTACCAACTTGGATAGTGGTTATCTTGTGACTACTGATTGTTCCAGTTCTTGCAAGGGAGTTCGTATGAGTGATGTTCTTAAGCTGGCGAATGAATCACCCTGCAAAAACCGTGTGATTATTCTGGACTGTTGCTATGCCGGAAAAATGGGAGAGTCTTTCTTATGGGATGATACAAGCATATTAAAAACTGGTGTCACGATTATGGCCGCCAGCCTCCCGCTTCAGGCTGCAGTCGAGGATCCAGAACCTCAGCACGGAATCTTCACAAACCTTCTCATTCAAGGGCTTCGTGGTGGCGCTGCTGATATAAGCGGCAATATTACGCCGGCATCACTTTATTCTTTTGTTGACCAGTCTCTCGGAGCTTGGGATCAGCGGCCTGTTTTCAAAACAAACATTACCGAGTTTCTTGCAATACGGACCATAGAGGCCAAGGTATCAAAGCAGATTCTTCGGAAACTGAGTCAGTATTTTAAGAACCCCTCAGATCAATACCACCTAGATCCATCATATGAATTCTCAAACGATCCGAATGAACCGCACTTTTTGTGTGAACCTTTCGCTAATCCTGATCATGTTGCCATCTTCAAAGAATTGCAACTATTTGCAAGCGTGGGATTGGTTGAGCCGGTCGATGCGGAGTATATGTACTACGCAGCAATCAACAGTAAGGCATGTAGGCTTACTGCTCTAGGGCTCCACTATTGGCGGTTATCCAAAAATCGGCGATTCTAATCCTACATATAGTTATTTAGAAAGGATTGAATACCATGAGCAAGACTTATTATCTGTTTATTAGTCATTCTTGGGCATACTCTGATGCTTACGAAAAACTCATCGCTCTTCTTAAAAAGGACGAGTCGTTTAAATTCATCAACTTCTCAGTTCCCAAAGATGATCCCGTACATACTAACGGAACGAACAATCAGCTTTATGCGGCAATCAAGGAACAAGTATCTCACGCAAGCGTAGTTCTGGTTCTCGCGGGGGTATATTCTACCTACAGCAAGTGGATCAACAAAGAACTCAAGATTGCCAAAGAAGAATTTTCTTCGAGGAAACCTATCATCGCAATTCAACCATGGGGTGCCGAAAAAACTTCAAACGTGGTTAAAGATGCCGCCGATAAAATCGTATCCTGGAACAGCAAATCGATTATCGACGCCATCAAAGCACTCGGTTAAGGGAGGATTGCGCAATTGATTCTAACAGAAGCAATGCTTCGGGATGCAGCGCAAGAAGCCCAAAGGCTAAGAAGATATTATACTTTAAGCGAGTCCCTCACTCACTTTGACGCTGCCGCCAGATACGATCTCTTTATATCTCACAGTTTCAGCGATAAAGAGCTTGTGATTGGTCTTCTCCACTTGTTTAGCTCCTCTGGATATACTGTCTACATCGATTGGATTGAAGACAGTTCTTTGGATCGGAGCAATGTTACGCCGAGGACAGCAGCGCTTATTCGTCAGAGAATAACCCAAAGCCAAGGAACTTCGTATATTGCGACAACAAACAGCACTCAGTCCAAATGGTGTCCTTGGGAACTCGGTGTATCTGATGGGATGAAGGAACGGGTTTGTATTCTGCCCGTTATGTATACACTCTTCAAAGGGCAAGAATACTTAGGGCTGTATCCTTATCTGGAGTATCACAGCAATTATGGGATGACTGGCGGTGACTTTAGAGTCTATGATCAACAGAATCATCTGAAGAATGTTAGCTTACGTAATTGGCTTAATGGAGAAGATCCGTCCTATCATTGAATCACAAAGCAGTGTCTCGAGCAGAAAGACCTTTCCTCTGCTCTAACCCTCTCCGCTAGAGTGTGACCTTCCGGTTGGTTCATCGTGGACCTATCCTCGGTTCAACTGAAACGCATAGTCTCCCCTTGGTGGGAAGGCTATGCGTTTTTCTGTTCAAGGCGGCGGTCGCGGTTTTGGCAGGACCTTGTAGAGATTGGACGTATAGCTGCCGTTCTCCCGAAATCGGTGGGTACGCTCCAGATACCCGCTCCGCTCCAGATCGGCGATGGCCCGCTTCACTGTGGAACGGGACAGCTTCAGGTCACCGGCGATGGTCTTGATCCCTGGCCAGCACTTGCCTTCGGCATCGGCTCGATCCCGGAGGTACATATAAACGGTCTTGGCCCGGTGGCTGAGTTCCCCGTCCGCATAGATGTTACTAAACCAGCTCACTCTCTGCGGCCTCCTGTGTTGAAGACATAGGAACGGCTGGCCGAGATGCCTTCCCCTTCCTCTACGATTCTTGGCTCTTTCCTCTGCGCTTCACGCACGGGTTCCGATTTTCTCGGCGGCTGCTTCGCTTTCGGTTTGGGGTATTTGCGGTCAATGCTCCTCATCACCGCGTTCTTATCCGCGTATGCCACCTTGCGAGCTGCCTGCTCCGGCAAGACATACGGTTCTTCAAAGGTGATCCCCCAATCCAGAAACAGGCGAAGCCTTGTCCGCATGGGGTGAACGCCGGTCTTCATGACAATGAAATTTCCCTTGGGGATGGCTTTCAGTTCATCTGCCGTCATCAGTGGCCGCTCCATCATTTGCAGCGACTCGCTGGGATCGTTTTTGCTTTTGGAAACGCTCCCGCTCATGACGGTGCGGCTCCCCAGGCTCCGGGACAGTTCCTCGGCGGTCTTGGAGTTTGGAGCGAAACCACCGAAGATGGTATCCTGGCAATTATCCACCAAGATCTCAGCGCCCTCTTTTCCATAGTTTTTCTCCAGCTGTGCGAGGGACTGAATGATGGGTACCAGCGTGAGCCTCCGGGAGCGGCCCGCGGAAAACAACGGCAGCACGTCGAAGGGCGGCATCGTCCCGAACTCATCACAGAAGAGGACGACGCGGTTTTTCAGCTTGCCGCCATTTTCGTCCGCAACGGCGAAGAGTTCACGGGACAGGTTTTGAATGATCAGGCCCGCCATGAAGTTTTTGGTCTGGTCTTCTTCGGGCAGCACCAGGAATATAGCGGATTTCCTTGCGGCAAAGGCTTCCGCGTCAATGGCGCTGTCGAAGCACAGCACCTGCTCCAGCTCGGAATCCAGGAACGCGTTCAGCCGGGACAGCACCGTGGAGATCACAGTTTCCATGGCCTTTTCCGAACTGTTCAGTGCGGCCCCGGACAGCCAGCGCGCCTTGTGCGTATCGGGAAGCCGGTCCATCAGCATCTGAAAGCTGTTCTTTTGCTGGGGTGCAGGGGCCGGAGCGAGAAGGTCCTGCACCAGCTTGAAGACACTGACGATATGCCGCCGCTCTGTCTGGTCAGATTCTGTCGGCGGCTGGAACTCCGCCAGCAGAAGAATGGCCGCCGCCATGAGGCCCTCGGCCGCATCATAGAAGAATGCGTTTTCTCCGCGCGATGCGGAATTGCCGTCAGGGTTCACGATGGTCTTCGCCAGAATCTTGGCATACTTCTCCGCTTTTGCTTTGGCGGCCAGGTTCTTCGGGTCCTTCTGCGCAATGTCCATATAACGATTGACCAGTGTCAGGAGATTAAATCCGTCGGATCTCGTGGGATTGCGAAGATCAATGACCGTCACATGATAGTTGTAATGCTTTTTGGCGACCGTACCGTAATTCCGTGCCAGATCCCCCTTGGTATCCAGTGCCAGAAAACTCATCCCGCTGGCGCAGGCATATTCCAGATTCGGATAAAGGAAATAGGCGGTTTTGCCGACGCCGGAGGCACCGATCATAAGGCAGTGCACATCGTCGCAGTCCACCAAAGCAGCCATACCGTTTCTCATTCCGACACTTCCCAAGACGATACCCTGAGCCCCGTTAGGCAATTCTTTCCCCTGCCGCCAGAGCAAAGGCTGGAAAGGAATACGGCGAAAAGCATGGCTTATCTCAGCTTTTGTTGCCCAGCGAGCGGTCCCGTGCTGGCCATCGCCCACGGTACGCGATTTGATCCCGTTCAGCGTGAAGTTCTGGCTGAGGCAGACGATCAGACCGACAGCCAACGTCATCGCCGCGACTGCGACGATCAAGGTGCGAAGACCATCTGGCATTCAGCCGTCCCCCTTTGCTGCGTTTGTTCCTTCAGATCGTCATTCCAATCCTTCAGCCGGGGAAGGAGCTCCGCGCATTGAACGCCTTGCTCCAGAAGCGTATATGCCATGCGCTGCGTGGCTGTCCGGCCTGCATTATCATTGTCCAGGCAAAGGTACGCCATCTCCGCCCCTCCGATCCGCTCCAGCATTTTCTGCACCGGCTGGAAGGAGGTCCCGCAGCAGGCGACATAGCTGTGTTCCTCCCATCTCTGAAGGTTCATGGAGATATAGGATAAAAGGTCGATGGGCGCTTCAAACACAAAGAAGTATCCGTCGCTGCCAAGGTGGTGAAAGGAATACCTCGGATCACCACCTGCTACATTGATCCGGAAGGTATTCCCGAAGCTGTTCGTGCTGCGCAGGTGGGCATGCCGCGGGACGCCGTTTTCATCTTTTCCGACGAAAACGCAGTTGTGGTGCTCCGTGTCCTCGTAAATCAAACCCTCGCGGGCAAAGTGTGCGATCACCTCCCGATCCAGCTTCCGCTCCTTCAGGAGATAAGCATAGACCCTGCGCATATTGCTGTTGGCTTCCGGGAGGACGAAGGTCTTAGGCGGCGCTCGTTTCTTTTCCTCTGAGATGGTCTTTATCTGGCTGGCATCCCCACCCAAGAGCATCTTCATGGCATCCTGATAGCTGAGACCGTAATGGGTCTGCAAGAAGGATACAGGGCCTCCGCCTTTTTCGGCGGCATGATCGTACCATTCGTTGCCCCGGATGGTGATGCTGTGGTCGCTTGCGAGCCGCTTCTCCCGTCCGGAGGCGATCAGCTTTTCTCCCCGGCCTAGCAGGAAGTATTCCAGATCTACCGCTCCGGCCCGGAGCTTCTGTTCTTCCGTGAAGTGGATGTATTGTCCTATCGATATCACCTCCCTGATAATGGTTTCTTCATTGCATCGTCTGATGGAGCTCCTCCTCATGATCGTCCGGCTTGTGGCCAAGGACAATGCGCTTTTCCTGCAGCTGCATCTTGCGCTTGCGGTCGATCTGTATCCCCTTATGCGTCGCGTCGGCGACGGCATTGTCACGGAAGATCCGGCCCATGTGATGAAGCATTCGGATGACCGCCATACCCACAGGTGTCAACTGTTCTCGTTCTACCTGATTGTAATCCGATTGACGATCTCCCATTGATCGTGCTGGCTCCCATGTCTGCTCTGGTTCCATAGACGGTTCCGTCACTTGCCAGGGCATTTCCGATTCTTCCTGACGGATATCATTCTTCGGTTCGGTTTCGCCGATCTCTGAATCCTCCTGAGACAGCTTCAATGCCTCCCGAATGACCATGTTCCGCACGGGCTTGAACTCCTTCTGCTGTGAAAGAGGGCCTCGTTCCGGCAGCGTATCGCTGTAGGTCTTCCAGACCTCATCACGCATATCCAGCCACAGCGTATAAGCCGCAGCGATACGTTCATCCTTGCTGAGCTCGTCCACGATCTCGTCCACAATCCGTTTGACCTGCGGAGGAAGGTAGCCATAAACCTTTTTTCCCTTCGTGTGCTTCAGCCTCTCGGCCAGTTCTGCTGTGAGCTGCCGGAGCCGCAAATCGCGGACCGTACCTGTCTCCATCTGAAAGATTAGCTCCGCCATACTGTCCTGGGCAGAGCGTTGAAGCTCGTTTCGATACTCCGTCTTGCGCTCATAGACCTGAAGGAGATCCTGCTCAAAGATATGGGTGGCAAGGGCAGACTTAACATCACGAATGCCCTGCCTGGTGAGATACCCCTCCCTGGGATTTGCGGAGAACACGACCATGTGAACATGGACATGTTTTTCTTTTTCATGGAGGGCGGCATACCACCGCAGGTTCTTCAGAGAGATCTTATACCCGTCCGCGATTTCCCTGGAGCAAGCGTTGATCAATGCCTGCCAATTCTCTACATCTGTGTACCCAAGGCGCTCCGCATCCTCACGGCGGAGAGAAATCACCGGCGTCCAGACGATTCCCTCATGCTCGGCGATTTCCGTAACAGCCTTGGAGAGATTCTGCACCTTGCCGTTTCTGTCCCACAGTCCATGATCCTCCGTCTTCTGCACACCGGGTCGGTGAGAAACATAGTCAATGAAATTCTCCCTCTGCTCCATCGTCATGATGAACTGTTCCCATGCCCGCTCAATGAGTTCAGAAGCGGAATCCATGGTCTGCGCGGCTGCATAATCCTCGTACTCTCCCAGTTCCTTTATCTGCGGATACGATTTAAGAAGCCGTTGGATAAAGGTCCGCTGTTTCTCCGTTTCAGGCTGATTGCCGCGTTCCTTTCTCAGAAGCTCCACGCCCTCGCGGGTCGCAATGTACTTTGTTCGCCGGGAGAGTGCGGCTTTTTCTTTGCCGCCCTTAAGGTATGGTGAGATGAAAACAAGTCTAGCCACGTCGTCGTCATAAGCTCCGTATCATTCGTTTACGCGAAAGCGCGAGAACTCACTCCGCTGCTCCTCCTCCCCCGTCGAAGCCGCCCGCTTCGACGGGTTCCCAATCATACGGCAACCGTCTTTGCACATCCAAGGCGTGGTCGAAGCTGACCTGTCCATAGGTGCGCTTCACCTCATCCACGGCGAAGGCGCGAAGGGAACGCCGGTCGATCTCATCCATCTGGTAGTGCGCGGCGATGGTATGGCACATCATGTTCAGCTCTACGGCCCACTTGAACAGCAGGGAGCGGAGCCGATTATTGTTGTTGTCCAGGATTCCCTTGATGAGCGAAGACAGCACTTCGCTCATATAATCCGAACTATCGTCGCTCTCCAAATAACCGACATAAAAGCTCAGGGCCTTTTCGATGAACTCGCTTCGGGTTTTGTAGTTTCCCTTCGTCAGCCAATCGTCAATCTTTCGGATCGTTCCGGGCCGGAGCCAAACGGCTGTTCTTTCCTTCTTTTCGTAATCCAAAACGCTCTCACCTCTGTATTCTCTGGCGACACACCGAAAACACCGCAAAAACGGGCTTTTTCGGCAGTGACGATCACCCATAACCGGGCTGTTCCGTTATCCCGACCACCTCGCGTAAACCGGGAAAAGCCCCGCACTGCGGGGCTTTGTGGGCGAGAGGCGGGCGCTTGCGACCACCTCTCTTTATCTTGTTCGAATATCAAACCGAGAGATCCCCCGAAAAGCTCGTCTGAAATGCGGCCCAAAGCGCCCGAATTTGCCCTCATGGAGCTGGTTCCCGCCATAGGCGAAAAGACCGCACAAACCGCCACACAGGGGGTGACACGGCCTATCCCATGCCAAGCTCCATACCCGTGTTCTGAGCTGCCTGCTGCTCCAGAAGCGAAAGCCTCTCCTTGAAACGATGCAGCTTTTCCTCCGGAGAAGCGGTTGACTTGCGTGCCGCCTGATATGCGGCCTTGCACACGGTTTTCAGGTCGTGTCTGTACCAGCTGCCTGAATCGGCCAGCTCCGAGACCAGGCCCCGGTCCATATCGATATCGAACACACCGCACACCCGGCCAGTCCCGCCGACACGCTCCTTTTCGCTCTGCCGGAAGTCGGCGTCGCTGATGTCCTGTCCTGCCGAATACCAACTGAGCAGGCTGCCCGGCGGATCTTCAGCCAGGGTATATCTCCGCAGCGACATAGCGACATGGTACAGCTCCAAAGGCGCTTCTACCTGAAGGCAGCACTGCTCACCGTGTTCCTTCACCCGGAACACGGTGAAACGGCGGCTGGCTTCCCGCTGCGCCTCCTGTTCCATTCGTTCCTGGTAGATTTCCCTGCTGATCCGCTCGTACTCAGGGCCGGGGACCAGCTTGTTCACCAGCTCGTCGAGATAGTCCTCCAGCATGTCCTTCACGTTCCCATCGCTGAAGCGACGGTTCAGGGCGTCGTACCAACGCTCGTCGATCCAAAGGACGACCTCCCTACTTGCCATCCCGCACGTCCCCGCTCTCCGCAGCCGGAGCCTGCAGCTCCGATCTGGTTTTCGTCCGCAGCACAGGCTTCGGCTTTTCTGCCGCGGGGCTGGATACTGCGCCGTTTTTCATTTCCAGAAAGTGCTGAACGGGCTGGGGCACCGCCTTCACGAAGAGGCTGTCCAGCGCCCTGATCAGCACTTCCTCCACCTGCAACTCCTTCTCCGTCAGATAGAGCCGCAGGGTGGACAGCTTTTCCTCGTCATAAGAAACCGTGACCGTTACTTTCTTCATTGTCTTCCTCCTTTAGTCGTAATCGATATACGGCACCTGGAGCCAGTGGGTAAACCTTCCATCAGAGAGCTTCGTTTTCACCACACCGTACCGGGTGCCCATTGCTTCGATGATTTCACCGTCGCCGATATAGACGCCGATGTGCCCGTCCCGCCAGACCGCGAGACCCGGAACCTCCGGGATCGTGTCGATGGTCCCGGTCACCAGGGCGGCATGGAACATCTGATTCGCCGAGACGTCCGGCATCCCGTTTATAGCATAGCCGATGGTCAGGGAATCCGCGTCCAGCCAGCCGTAGCCTTTAATGAGTCCCACACAGTCGGCGGTCCTTCTGCCCAGCCAGTTTGAGCGGATGATGCCCTCATAGTTTCCGACGCCCTCCGGGTACTGCGCGAGCTTGGCTTCCAGCATACTGTCCGACAGCACCCATCCGCAGGTACCCCACACATAGCCCCAGCCCTGTTCCCAGGCGTGAACAGCAAAGACAGCCAGGTCCGCTGCGTTCTTCCGTTCAGGATCGACATACCCTGAGATGTCGATCATCGTTTCTCCTTCGCCGCCGTACTCAATACTTCCTCCGGCCTCGACGCCTCCGCCTGGCTCGAAGCTGACGTCGCCGTACACGCCGCTGTCTGGAGTGCCGGCGATGCGGTTGTAGATGTACCTGGCGTTTGATTGGTCATCCCCGGTGATCTCCCGTTCCAGCTCCACCGTCAGGGCAGTGTAAGCAGCCTCTAGCGAGCGAGGTACCGCCACAGTGTAGGTTTCCTCGGCAGTGTCCGTTTCGCCGTTTTCCCCGATCCGCACCACCGTGCGTGTCCGTTCCTCCAGGTCGTAGAAGCACCTGACGAATCGGTTCGCAGCGCGCTGTCTGGGTGCGTTTTCGCCAAAGCAGAGAGCATAAAAAAGAGCCTTGATCCGGATGGGATCGAGGCTGCTGTTTTCCATGTTCTCGTTTACTGCTTCCACCGCTTCGTCCAGCTTGGAGAAAGCCCTTTGCATCTGCGACACATGGCTCTTGAACTCCGTCGGTACCTTTTCGGAAAAGGCAGTCCCATAGAAACAGGCGTCCACCGCAGCGTTGTTGTGTTCGGCGCTGCCCGCTCCCAGAGCGCAGAGAAGGGCGATCACCAGAATGATCGGGGAGAATACCGCGACCATGATCCAGCCCAGGGCTTTTCGGCCGCGTTCGTCACGGAGCAGCGCCGCAGCCGCTTTTGCCGCGGCCACTGCAACACCGACGCTCATAAGCTCATCTCCATCTCAGGATCCCTCTGCACTTGCTCCGGTTTCTGCTGAGGTGCCTTGTCCAGCTTTTGCAGTATACTCCCGATCTCCGGGGTAGGCTCCTGTACTGACAAGACCTCGGAAAGCAGTTCTTTTTCCTCTGCGTTCAATAGGAGAACCGCGCCTTGCCGCACATTGTGCAAACCTTCTCCGTGGAAGGCTTTTGTAATGGCGGAAGCCGTGAGGAACATTCTGTCCATGTCGAAGGAGGACTCGCCCAGGGTCTTGCCGCTGGCATAGCTTTTAATGACGGGCTTGCCGTCTTCATACCATTTGAGGTACAGATCCACATAGATGCCTTCGCTCTCGCCGTAATCCGTGGTGGTGAAAATGTCTGCTCCTTTGGGGATTTCCCTCCCGTTCTCCCATTCCATATCCAGCACGAAATATTCATCCGGCAACATCCCCATGCTGTCCAGCCGCTGCTTCAGTTCCTGAAACACATCCTCCGCTCTTGGCTGGGACACATAGCGCGAATAGCGCGGGTCAGCGGGATCAGGCTCCCAGTGTTCAAGTTCAATTGGGTCCATACTTCTGCCTCCTTCAGTTTTCAGGATCAATTTGACACAAAAATCCCCCTGTTCCGCGACTTGCGGAACAGGGGGACCGTTGGCATCCAGTATTCGGGATAACGCATTGCGCTGACTTTTTCACCTCCGGGAAATCTTCTCGGTCATCATCCCGGAATTCGCAGTATCCGATCACACATAGTGTGCAATGGCCTGCTCCACCGCTTTGTTGAGAGTCACGCCATTTGCTTTTGCATACAGGGTGATCTTCTTGTGAAGCTCCGGTGAGATACGGACATTGAACATCCCGCTGTAAACCTTCTGCGGTTCCTTTCCGATTTCCGCACAAAAGGCGAGGTAATCGTCTACTGCGGAATGAAACTCGTCTTCGATCTTCTTCGCATCGTCGGTATAGAAGTCTACCAAATCGTCTATCCCCAATATCGTGCCATAGAACACCTTATCCTCTGCGGAAAACTCAGGCTTGGCACTGTACCCCTTATAGTGGATCAGATTATCATTCTTCATATATGACCATGCTCCTTCAAAAACTTTACCACCGATTCAACTGCGCCTTTCGGCATCGGACTGGCGCCATGCGGCTTGTGCAATAGTATTGCCGCTTTTGTGTCGGGATGATAGAGCTTCACTCTGGAACCGGAAGTCATGCCCTTATTTGACTCTCATACCCGAAATGGCGCAGTATCCTTTTCACATCCTCATACCGGAAACCGGCAGGCGTTGGAATACTGCACAGCTTCTCGATCAGCGTTTCAACTTGTCCCATTGTACCCTCGCCAAAGTAACTGTAATTTGGTTACAGTCTATTATACTACACGGAGCTTCCTGGTCAACACAAACTTACCTCCCTCCGGCAGAGCCGAAGAGGGCCGACTTATACTTGATCCAAAGAGCGCACAGTTCGACGATCCTTGTCCACACTTTCTCAGGTCACCAGGAAAAAGGCATGAACTTTTGACCATAAAAGAAGCACTACGGTTAATCCGTGGTGCTTCTTTGAATTATGAGGATAAAGTTCCATTGATCAGATTCTTTCGCAGATTATCAGTTTTTAAGGGGTATAAAAATGGCCGCTTTTCTACATTTATTGCGAGGGTACATCAAACGGTTTAGCAACCGCCCGCTCTTAATGCCCTCATTTCTTACATCTGGTCCTTGAAAACTTCATAAAGACCTCAAGACATTACCATGTTCGAGCCACTATCCGAGTGTAAAGGGCCGAGACAAGCCCCCAGCGATGACAGCATGGGAAAATAATGATACTCCCGCCCGGCTAGGCTGCACGCCGAGGGGCGGCACACCCATAAGCATGGGCTGAGGCTGAAACGCCTGTGTTCTCCAGACAAGAGAACTTGAGGTCTTCCCTTTTATTGCGAGCTGCCTTTGTCCGGTTTATCTGATCCGGTTTTGAAAGGCAGCTTTTTGAGACAGGACTCATCCTATCGATTTAACTGACGAAAGGAGGTTCCGAAATTGTCCTGCTCGCAGAATAAACAGCTTTCCTCCTTTCCACGTTCCCGGATCCAGAAAAAATGGTTCCGCTACTTCAATGACCATAAGGATTTCCGCAACGACGGCACTTTGCATCTATTCAGCCTGATGGCTCTTTACTCCTATGCGGATTTCCGTTCGAACACACGTGTCATCAACCGAACAGTATGTCAGGAATCTCCTGGCCAGTGGATCTGCAAGGCGTC
>JAEEGI010003854.1_pt1 | contig 35494 bp, 37 predicted proteins | sample 8958751 | NCBI WGS metagenome assembly JAEEGI01 (sample SAMN16246545, study PRJNA631951) | gut metagenome | biome: gut microbiome; feature: rumen; material: KS-attached | host: Bos | place: Iran: Karaj | collected 2018-10 | reverse complement strand
CATGCCGATCTGAATAAAAGTATGCGCAGACCGAATCAGGGCTTCAGACCCCTTAAAAACGTCGCCAGCAGAAGGAATATCATCCTTGATGATGCAGCATATGAAAGCATCAGACCTTTGCTGGAGACCGAAGGAGAGTTCGTGTTCGGTGAATACGAGGCATTGTCCCCTACATCGATCACCAGGATCTTCGACAAGGCATGCCAGAAGGCGGGCCTTCCCCACTACCGGATCCACGATCTGAGGCACAGCTTCATATCCAATGCCATACTCAACGGGATAGATATCGTTACGGTATCAAGATACGTGGGGCATTCGGATATCGAGATGACCCTGAACAAGTACTCCCATCTGCTGAAGGATTCCGAACAGAGGATGATAGACAGGCTGAACGATCTGTATAAAAAACCGTGATAACATTTGTGATAACATTTCTCAAAAACTACAGTAAAAAACAGCACATTTCAGCACATTTCAGCACCTCCCAGCACCTCTCAGCACATATAAATGGCATCCTGTAGTTGGCACCAGATAGGAAAGAGAACGCCTTATAAGGGGCGTTTTTTACTGTCTAGTTGAATTTGCCTCCGTTTTACTCTTTGCTGCGCTTCACGATTCAGAACAGTCGTACGCCGTTCGATATGATGATATTTTCATAAAAGCGATCTATGTATCTACATCTTTCCGATTCTTTTGTATAATCAAGATAGCAGGAGGTACATGATATGACTGACAGAGAACAGCGTATCCACGATCTGGCTCTGATAATTGTTGAGAATTCTCTGGAGGATATCGATGATTCCTTTGGAGTCAGACAGTATGTCGAAGAAGCCGTAAGGATCTATAATGAAGCGATCGAACTGATCGATAAAGAACTTGACTGAAAAGGACTTCACTGATGAAGTCCTTTTTTTATTTCTTCTATTATTTAGAAGTATCCGGTCGGCAGTCTTGCCCGGCGTTGCTGATTGCCATGTATACAGTCCCGGCAATTCTGTCGTGCGGCATGGAGATCATACCTTTTTTGAAAACGATATTAACGAAATAGATGATGAAGTATGACCTTGCAAGAATGAAAAACCCGATCTTTGTCCAGTCATTCATGAAAGCGAATCCGCCCGAAGTCAGATAATCCGCAATGATTTCCGGCAATTCCGTAAACGCCCACAGACTTACATATCGTTTGAGAAGCTGCCTGTTTGTGACATATCCTCCATCTTCGGAGACAAGAACCATCCTGCATATCGCATGTCCGACCGTATACCCTTTGGAAACCAGTGTCTGCAGGAATGAAAACAGACAGAAAACCGTCCAGAAATAGGCCGAAGCATCATCGGCAAGTTTTCCCAGCTGCGGTATAACATAGACGATAAGGCCTCGCAGAACGATGAAGACTGCGATGCAGAAGATACGATCGAAATCAGCCGCCCAGAATCTCCGCCATCCCGTTACCTTTTGCCCGGCAGTCCTGCAGTAGCTGTCGATCGCGTCTCTGTCAGGCAGTATCATCATAAACAGATAGGCGATCTGATATCCCAGAACTCCTCCCAGGGTATTGCAGATGAGATCTTCGATGTCCGCCAACCGATATGGGCCGGGATAGATCCCATACAAAGCGGACAGCTGCGTCATCTCATAGAACAGGCTCAGAAGGAAGGAAAAGAATACGGTACGGCCGAAGCTTTGTTTGAAGTAATAACGCAGGTAGATGCCAAACGGCAAGGTCAGCAGGACATTGAAAAGAAGCTGCCACAGCGAAAAACTCTTCAGATAAGCGAAAACGTTGCTGAGGTTCAGTTTCTTTCCGCTCCAGTAGATCATGATCTGGTTGCATGGAATGAGATTCAGATGATCCTGCCAGCGGCTCCCGATCGTCGACCCTCTGTCTGGAAGCGGAAGGATGACCATGAAATACGCGATCAGCATGTACAGGATAAAGCTGTAGATGATCAGCGTTCTGAGTTTCGATATCGCTCCGTACCTGTGATACTGGTATAAGCAGTACGGCATCGTAAAAATCATCGCCAGAAGCGGAAAAACCAGTATGCCTGTCAGAATATCTTCAATGTAAGTCATAAACCCTTATTCCTTCATTTTCCTGATGACATAACATTACCACAAAAACCGCTTTCTGATTCCTTCTTCTAATACCCGATATGGTATGATTAAGTGGTACAGAGAAGGAGGATCTTATGAATATCGAAGAAAAACTGATTCAGGCGATCAGCGAAATCATCAAAGAAAAGTATTCGATCGAACCTGAAGAAGGAACGGTCATGGTCGAAATACCGAAAGACAACGGCAACGGCGATTATTCCACCAATATTGCCATGCGTCTTACCAAGATCCTCAAGCGCCGTCCTCAGGAGATCGCGGAAGAACTGAAAGCCGAACTGCAAAACCGATTGGATGATCTCCAGAAAATCGAGATCGCAGGACCGGGTTTCATCAACTTCTGGTTCAATAAAGATGCGATTGCCAACGTGATCAATACGGTATTGGAGAAAGGCTCCGTCTATGGGCATTCCGATACCGGCAAGGGACTGAAAGTCCTGGAAGAATATGTCAGCGCCAACCCGACCGGACCGCTGCACTGCGGTCATGCGCGCGGCGCCTGCTGGGGAGATTCCTGCGTCAGGATCATGAATGCGGCAGGCTATGACGCGACCAGAGAGTATTACATCAACGATGCCGGTGCGCAGATGATGAATCTGGGCAGATCGCTGCTGGGAAGATACCGGGAACTCTTTGGCTTGGATTTCACGCTTCCGGAAGACGGCTACCATGGTCCCGATGTGATCGAGATCGCCAAAGAGATCAAAGAGAACTATGGCGACAGATTCCTGAAGATGGACGAAGAGGAAGCCGTGCTGGAACTCAAGGAAATCGGAAAAGAGCTGGAACTGGATCGGATCCGAAAGGATCTTGAATACTATGGATGCGAATTCGATTCCTGGATCTCCGAACAGTGGATCACGAATCAGGGAATGGTCGAGAAAGCGGTCGAACGCATGCGTTCGATGGGTCTTCTGTATGAAAAAGATGGAGCGATCTGGTTCGAAGCGACGAAATATGGCGACGACAAGGACAGGGTCCTGAAAAAATCGGACGGCTATTATACCTATATGACGCCGGATATCGCCAATCACATCTATAAATATGAACGCGGTTATGAACTGCTGGTCAATATCTGGGGAGCCGATCATCACGGCTATATTCCGAGAATGAAGGCAGCCATGGAAGCGCTGGGCTATCCAAGAGATAATCTGCAGGTCGATCTGTGTCAGATGGTAAGGATGATCGAGAACGGCAAGGAAGTCAAGATGTCCAAGCGTACGGGAAACGCGATTACACTGAGAGAACTGATCGATGACATCGGCGTGGACTGCGCAAGATATTTCTTCCTTTCGAAAGCGCTGGATACCCACCTGGATTTCGATCTGACCCTGGCCAGAACGAAATCCAACGACAATCCCGTCTACTATGCGCAATACGCCTACGCAAGGATCTGCTCCGTATTGAAGCAGGCAGAAAAGCCTTTCGCGAAACAGGAAAGCTATACCTTGCTGATGCATCCGAAGGAAGTCGATCTGATGAAACATATCAACACCTTCACGGACATCGTTGCGGATGCGGCGGCAACCAGAAGCCCGAACAAGATCTGCAACTATATTCAGAAGCTTGCGACATATTTCCATTCCTTCTATGGCGCCTGCAAGATCAATGATCCCAAGAATCCGGAACTGACCAACGAACGTCTTGCCCTGGCGGAAGCCACCAGGATAACGCTGAAGAACGCCTTGTATCTGCTGGGTGTCAGCGCACCGGAAGTGATGGCGAAAGAAGAAACGTCTGTCGAATAATCAAAAAAACTATAAGCCGAAGCTTATAGTTTTTTTATGTCCTGAAGTAATGACATTCAGCAACGGATGACGGTCCCGGTCTTTCCCTGAAGGGCTTCCTTGGCTTTCTCCAAAGAAGTGATCAGCGTCCTGCCGCCGGTCTTCTCGACGAATTCCATGCAGGCTTCGACCTTCGGAAGCATGCTTCCGGTACCGAACTGTCCTTCATCCATGTATTTCCGGGCTTCTTCAAGCGTCAGTTCATCCAGATCGGTCTGATTTTCTTTTCCATAGTTCAGGGAAACCTTTTCGACATTCGTCAGGATGATCAGCATGTCCGCTCCGACATCCAGCGCCAGCCTGGTGCACGCACGGTCTTTGTCGATGACGGCAGCGATGCCTTCGTATCGTCCGTTCTTTCTGATGACAGGGATGCCTCCTCCGCCGACCGTGATGACGATCGTATCCTGAGCAGCCAGTTTCCTGATCGATTCCAGTTCGACGATCGCCAAAGGTATCGGCGAAGCGACGATGCGCCGGTAGCCTTTCGGGAATTCTTTAAACGTGTATCCCGTCTTCCGGGCGATCTCTTCCGCTTCTTCTTTGGAATAGTAGGAGCCGATCGGTTTGGTCGGATCCTGGAAAGCTTCGTCGTGTTCATCAACTTCGATCTGGGTCACGATCGTTGCGACGTCTTTCACGATGTTTCTATCTCTCAGTTCGTTCTGCAGAGCCTGCTGCAGATGATAGCCAATATAGCTTTGAGTAATGGCCACACATTCCGTAAAAGGCATCGCCGGAGTCATACCCTGCTGATATGACGTATCAAACGCCAGATTCACCATGCCGACCTGCGGGCCGTTTCCATGTCCGACTACGACTTCGTATCCGTCTTCCACCAGATCCGCAATGGTCGAAGCGGTCTTTTTCACCAGTTCCAGCTGCTGTTCAGGCGTACTGCCTAAGGCATTGCCTCCCAGCGCGATCACAAGTCTCTTGCCCATACTATTTCAATGTCGCATACATGACGGCTTTGATCGTATGCATCCTGTTCTCTGCTTCATCAAATACTTTGGACTGTTTCGATTCGAAGACTTCGTCCGCGACTTCCATTTCGGTCACGCCGAATTTTCTGGCGATCTCCGCGCCGATCGTGGTATTGGTATCATGAAACGAAGGAAGGCAGTGCATAAAGATGGCATGCTCATCCGCGTTCGACATGACTTCCCTGGTCACCCGATAAGGTTCCAGAAGCTTGATCCGCTCGGTCCAGACTTCATCCGGTTCTCCCATCGATACCCAGATATCGGTATAGACGACATGTGCGCCTTTGCTACCTTCTTTGACATCGGACGTCAGCGTGATCGTGGATCCGTTTTCTGCCGCGATCTTTCTGCAGGTTTCAACCAGTTCCTTCTCCGGCATCTGTTTCTCAGGTCCGCACGCAACAAAGTCGATGCCCAGCTTGGCACAGACCACCATCAGCGAATTGGCGACATTGTTCCTGGCATCCCCCATGAATACCAGTTTCCTGCCGCGCATGTCCCCGAAGTTCTCTTCCGCGGTCATGATATCCGCCAGCATCTGTGTCGGATGAAACTGCGTCGTCAGTCCGTTCCACACCGGAACACCGGACTTCTCTGCCAGTTCTTCGACGATCGACTGGTCGAAGCCCCGGTATTCGATACCGTCGTACATCCTGCCCAGCACTCTTGCCGTATCCTCCAGAGATTCCTTCTTGCCCATCTGCGAGGAACCCGGATCCAGATATGTGACGCCCATACCCAGGTCTCTTCCTGCGACTTCAAAGGAACAGCGCGTCCTGGTCGAGGTCTTTTCAAACAGCAATACGATCTGTTTCCCTTTCAGATAATCATGAGGAACGCCGTTCCGTTTCATCTTCTTGAATTCCTTTGCGAGGTCGATCAGATAACGGATCTCCTCCGGAGTGTAATCAAGCAGTTTCAGGAAACTGCGTCCGCATAAGTTAACACCCATCGATATCTCCTCCTATATTGAATATTCAATCTTCCCTGACCAGAGGCATGGACATACATCTCGGTCCGCCGCGGCCTCTGGATAATTCCGCGCTTGGTATGGTTATGACGTTCAGCCCTTTTTCCCGCAGGATGGCATTGGTGACGTCATTCCGTTCGTAACAGATGATCGTACCGGGAGCGATGCAAAGGGTATTCGATCCGTCGTTCCACTGTTCCCTGGCAGCGGCGATCATATCGTCCCCGCCGCAGTCGATCAGTTCGACTTTATCGACTCCCGTATATTTTTCCAGGATGTGTTCCAGACGATCTTCCAGCAGCCTGATATCAAGGTCGTCCGGATTGTGGTCCGCTTTGTGAGGCGGCTTGATTTCAAATACTTCCAAGGGACCGATGATGGCCGGATGGACCGTATACTTATCGGTATCGATCCTGGTGAATACCGTATCCAGATGCATGAATGCCCGTGTCGCAGGGATCTTGAACGCAAGTACGGTACGGATCTTACAGTCGGGATCGTTGAACAGGTTCCGGGCGATGGTTTCTACGGCATCCGGAGAAGTCCTCTGGGAAATGCCGATTGCCAGGACGCTGTCTGTCAGGTTGAAGACATCGCCTCCCTCGATGCTGGCATGCAGATCGCGGTCATAGTATCTTCTGACCATTCCGGCATAATCCGGATGATACCTGAGGATATAGTCGGCATAGATCGTTTCTCTTCGCCGGTTCGGATATTTCATCCGATTCAGGAAGACTCCTTCCCCCACCGAAGCGAAAGGATCCCTCTGGAAATACAGGTTCGGCATGGGATCGATGATAAGATCATCGTCCGGAGCGACCCTGTCCTGCAGGGAATATTTCTTTGCCTTCTCCCCGATTTCCTTCAAAGTGATCCCTTCCATGGTTTTCAATACAAGCTCTTTGCCGCGGAAATTTCTGATCATGTATTCATAAAGCTTATCCTGCCATCTCTGCGTCCGGACATCGCCTTCTTCCAGCCACTGGTAAAGAAAAGGCCTGATCAGCTTCGGATTCTGATCCAGCACTTCCGTCATCAGGTCTTCGAGATAGACGACCTCGACGCCTTGATCCCTTAAGACCTGCGCAAAACAGTCATGTTCCTGCTGAGCGACTTTCAGATAAGGGATATCATCAAACAGCAGTTCCTGCAGACGATCCGGCGTCAGATTGAGCAGTTCTTTGCCCGGACGGTGAAGCAAAACCTTTTTTAAGGGCTTTATCTCACTGGTTACGTGAATTCCTTTCATAAGCCTCCCTTGATGATGCTACGGACGGATCTTTTGCAACCATCCTCCGTCGATATGTACACTTTCATTCTACCAAATTTCATATCTACAGACGGCACAAACACGGTTTTTTCTATTTTGTTTGAAAAAAACAGGAAATAGTGCTATTGTGATAGAGCGATGTGCCTATAGCTCAACTGGATAGAGTGTTTGGCTACGAACCAAAAGGTTGCGAGTTCAAGTCTTGCTAGGCACGCCAGAAAATATGAACTATCCCTTCCGTCGGATAGTTTTTTTATGCATGAATATCAAAGAACAGAGACATGTTACAATGATAAGGAAAAGCGGGATACAGAATGAACAGAGCCATTTTTGAATATGTGACATTGAAGGATCGACCTGATCTCAAAGAAAAAGCCGCTGGCTGGTTTCATGAAAAATGGGGCGTTCCTGAAAAATCTTATCTTGAATGCATGGATACCTATCTGGATGATGAAACGCCGAATGGCTGGTATCTTTGTCTGGACGAAGGGCAAATCGTGGGAGGCCTGGGAGTCATCGATAATGATTTCCATGACCGGAAAGATCTGGCTCCCAACATCTGTGCGGTATATGTCGAAGAGAGATATCGCAGACAGGGCATTGCCGGACAGCTGCTGGATCTGGCTGTCGAAGACATGCGCACAAAAAACGTCAGTCCCCTATATCTTCTGACCGATCATACAGGTTTCTATGAAAGGTATGGATGGGAATTCTGTTGCATGGCGCAAGGTGATGGCGAAAAGAAACCATCAAGAATGTATATCCATCGATAAAGCAGACAATTCAAAAAAGCGCATCAGCGCTTTTTCTATGATCTATCATTGCGATGCATGACTGCTGGGGATTTTAATTCTTGTTCAGTTTCTTCTTGATCGCTCCAAGGACATCAGTCTTTTCCGTCGTCCCATCCTTGATTCCGGCAATGAAATTCCAATGCAGCTTGATCGCAAGCAATCCAAGGATCAGCGACATGGCTGCGACTTCATAGTCTTTCAAAATAAACATGATGACTGCAAATACCAGTGGCGGAACCGGACCGGCGAGATTCAGGTACTGTGTCAGAAGCACGACGATCGCTCCAGCAAGATCCGACACCAATCCCCAAAGGAAGCTGTATATCACGATCATGATGCAGGTCGTAGCGACTCCTTTACCTCCCTTGAATTTACGCCAGAACGGGAAACAGTGGCCGATCGTTGCGCCGAACCCCGCATAGAACATAATATTCTTACCCGCTTCCGGAAACAGATAACGCGCCAGAAACATAGCGATCAGGCACTTTGAAACATCGCCGATCAAGGTAAGGATACCGGGAACGAATCCCAGATTGATCATGATGTTAGCCATGCCCGGATTCCCTTCAGCTATTTCCGAGGCACCGGATCCGGTATATTTCTTGGCAACGATTTCAGCAGTCAGAAAGCAGCCAAGAAAATATCCGATAAGGCAGCTGATCAGTTTTTCTTTCATAATATCCCCTCCTCCCCAAAACCAGTCAAAATGATATGAACCAGATCGATTTGCTATCTGTTTCTATTTTACAACATCCCAGAGCATTTCGCTGATGGTCGGATGCGGATGTACGACTTCGGCAAACTGTTTCAAAGTCATCTTCTTCTGCACGGCGATCGCCAGTTCGGCGATCAGTTCCGTCGCATGCATGCAGACAAGCTGTCCGCCAATGATCGTCTCGTTTTCATCGACGATCACTTTTGCGAATCCGCTTTCACTGTTTTCAATCAGGCTCTTTCCGTTGGCGCCGGTCAGATATTTCCTTGTCGCATAGCTGATACCGGCATCCTTGGCCTGCTGCTCGGAAATCCCGACCGCAGCGATTTCCGGTTCGGTATAGATTCCGCTCGGAATGACGCTAAGATCATGCGACGGCTCTCTTCCCAGAATGTGATCTATTACATTCTCGCCCTGCGCTTCCGCAACATGCGCCAGCTGAATGTTGCCGGAACGGGCATCGCCGATCACGTAGATACTCGGAATGTTCGTCCTGCCGTTTTCATCCGCCACGATACCGCGGCTGATTTCCAGTCCCGCATCTTCCAGCAGAGACACATTCGCCCTGCGTCCCGTAGCGATCAGGACTTCTTTGGCAGAAACGGTCTGTTCCTGGCCTTTCTTGTCGGTATAGGCAACCTGTTTCATGACGCCGTCAGACGATATCCTTCTGACTTGCGCGGAGCAGATGACATCGATCTCTTTTTTCTTAAAGAACATGGCCAGACGCTGTCCCAGTTCCTTGTCCAGATTCGGAAGAAGGTGATCGAACATCTCGATGACCGTGATCCTGCATCCCAGATCGCTTAATGCATCCGCGATCTCGACACCGATGACGCCTCCGCCGATGATGATAAGACTCTCCGGCAGCGGATGATCTCTTTCCAGAATCTCATCGGATGTGATACAGGATTCGATTCCATCGATCGGAGGTTTCGCGACAACGGATCCGGTCGCCAGAATGATATGATCCGCTTCGTATTCGTTTCCTTCACAGGAGATATGATACGCATCGGCCAGCTTCGCTTCGCCATAAACGATCTCTACTTTGTTTTTCTGAAGCGATTTCTGTATGCCTTCTCTTAGCGTATCGGTCACTTCATTCTTGCGTCTCAGGATCTCTTCATAAGAAAAAGCGGCAGAATCGCAATGGATCCCATAGATTCCTGCCTCCCTGATCCGCTTGTACAGACCGGCGGAAGCGATCAAGGACTTCATCGGAATGCATCCGCGATTGAGACAGGTCCCGCCCAGTTTATTCTTTTCAAACAGCACGGTCTTTAAACCGGCAGCAGAAGCTTTGTTGGCGGCGGTATAACCTCCCGGCCCTCCGCCGATGATCGCTACATCATATTTCATCATTCGACCTCCGATAATAAAGAGATGATATCTTTCTGTATCTGATCTTCCCAAACAAGATCAGTAATCCTGTTTCCCGGCATCCTTTGCAGCAAGGCTTCGATGCTTTCCGTATCCAGACTGTCTGTATAGATCTCCGGATGGATGACCACATCGTTCTGCAGATCGTAATGCAGCTGAACGGTCCCCCACGGAAAACGCGCTTCTTTCTTATAGGCGTGCTCCTGGCATATGCCATAGCGCCAGACATCATCGGCAAATTTCTTTTCCAGCGAAGCGATTTCCCTGGGATCCGGTTCGGATTCTTTCAGTTCCTTCACCGGCAGACCATAGACGCTGCCAAACGCCTCGATCAGGGAATCTTTCACTTCTTCCACGGTCAGGTCTTTTCTGATCTCCCGAAGATTGATCACCCGCGACCGGACCGAATCGACTCCCTTATCCTGCAGTTTCAGCATGGATACGTGCAGGTAACGGGAAAGATCGTTTTCGTTCACATCCAGCATCAGTGTTCCATGATGCATGCAGCGATTCCCGCGCTTGCAGTAGGCGTGACCGGAAAACTTTCGTCCTTCGATCAATAGATCGTTGCGTCCGTTCCGTTCCGCGGAAAAGCCCAGACATTTCATCGCCTGCAGGATCACTTCCGTCTGCTTCACGACATCATAGTTCCGTTTATGAGCCAGGAAAGTAAAATTCAGATTCCCATCATCATGGTACACGGCTCCCCCGCCGGAGAGCCTGCGAGCCAGATGACCGGAATCTTTCTCCAGTCTTTCGATATCGCATTCGTTAAAGGCGTTCTGGTTCTTGCCGATCACGACCGTCCGCTCGTTCTGCCATAAATATAAGATGACATCACGATCCGTGACATGATCAAGCAAAAATTCTTCCAGAGCCTGGTTATGAAACGGGGCTCTGGAAGAAGAAACGATCACAAATGCTTCATTCAGCATTCTTTCTGATAACGCAGGATCGGATTGCGGGCAGCTTCCGTTTCGTTCGGCCTGCCGATCGGCTGATCATGCGGAGCAGCGTGCAGATATTCCGGATCTTCATGAGCGAGCTGATAGAGCTTCGTATAGACGGCGATCGCCTCGTCGATGACCTCTTTGCTTTCGGTCTCGGTCGGCTCGAACATCAGCGCTTCATGAACGATCAGCGGGAAATACATTGTCGGAGGATGGACCCCGTAATCCAGGGAAGCTTTGGCGATATCCATCGCGGAAACGCCAGTTTCCTTTTTCAGTCCCTCCAGACACAGGACGAACTCATGCATGCAGGTCTTGTCGTAAGCGACATCGTAGCACTTTTTGAGCGCGTTCATCATATAGTTGGCATTCAGTACGGCTTTGCCGCTGGACGCGATGATGCCTTCCTTTCCTAATGTCAGGATATAAGTCAGAGCCTTCACGATGACCAGGAAGTTTCCGTAATAGCTTCTGACCCTGCCTAAAGAATGTTCGGCATTGTGGAATACGAACCGGTCATCTTCTTTCCGGACGGTTTCCATCGGAAGATAGTCTTTCAGGAAGTCTTTGCATCCGACCGGACCGCTGCCGGGACCGCCGCCGCCATGAGGCGTACCGAACGTCTTATGCAGGTTCAGATGGATACAGTCGAAGCCCATATCGCCCGGCCGGACTCTGCCCATGATCGCATTCAGGTTGGCACCGTCATAGTAGCACAGGCCTCCCGCTTCATGGATGATCTTCGTGATTTCCAGGATATTCGGATCGAATAGACCCAAAGTATTCGGATTCGTCAGCATCAGTCCTGCCGTATCCTTGCCGACGACTTTTCTTAATTCATCAAGGTCGACGCCGCCATCGGCATTCGAAGGCACGTTGATGACCTTGAAGCCGGCCATGACCGCGCTCGCCGGGTTGGTACCATGCGCAGAATCCGGAACGATAATGTTGACTCTTTCCTCATCGTGACGCGCCTGATGGTATCTTCTGATCAGCAGCAGTCCCGTGTATTCGCCATGGGCGCCTGCCGCCGGCTGCAGACTCATTTCATCCATGCCGGTGATCTCGCACAAGAGTTCCTGAGTGCGATATAACACTTCCATGGAACCCTGGATGCTTTCTTCTCCCTGCAACGGATGGACGTCGGTGAAATCACGCAAAGACGCCATTTCTTCATCGATGCGCGGATTGTATTTCATCGTGCAGGAACCCAGCGGATAGAATCCGTCATTGACGCCGAACGTCTGCTTGCACAGTTCGGTATAATGCCTGCTCAGATCGACTTCGCTCAATTCGGGCAAAGCCGGTTTTTCTTTGCGGAGATATTTCTCTTCCAGTTCGTAGCTCTTGACATCGCAGTCAGGAATGAGATCCAGTTTCTTGTCTGCTGAGCTCAATTCAAATAACAGTTTCATCAGATCACCTCCCGGATCGCATCGATCAGTCTGTCGATGTCTTCTTTCTCGTTCAGTTCCGTCGCGCACCAGAGGATCTTATCCCCCATAACCAGTCCGATAAGGATCCCCTTCTCTTTGAGCTTCTGTTCCAGCAGGACAGGATCGATCGGAGATTCCGTCAAAAATTCATGGAAAAAAGGTTCTTCATTGACCGGCTTGAAACCGATGGATGCCAGAGAATCCTTGAGATAATGCGCATGATCGTAACAGTTCTTTGCGACTTTCTGCAGACCTTCCGGTCCCAATGCCGCCAGATAGACCGATGCGGTCATCGCGCATAACGCTTCATTGGAACAGATGTTGCTGGAAGCTTTCTCGCGGCGGATATGCTGCTCGCGGGCTTGCAGCGTCAGGACGAAGCATCTTCTTCCGTCGTGATCCGTAGTCTGCCCGACGATACGCCCAGGCAGTTTTCTGGTCAGTTCCTTGGTGGCTGCCATGAAGCCCAGGTAAGGTCCGCCGCAGGAAAGAGGCATGCCCAAAGGCTGTCCCTCGCCTACCGCGATATCGACACCCAGTTCACCCGGAGACTTCAAGAGACCCAGAGAGATCGGATTGACGCTTTCGATCACTTTGACTTTATTATCATGGGCGACATTCACGATCGTTTCGACATCTTCGATGACTCCGTAATAGTTCGGACTCTGTACCAGAACGCATGCGGTATTCTCACTGATGAGATCCTGCAGCTTTGCGGCATCCGTTTTATAAAGATCATCCGTTACGGTGATCGTGACGTTGCGGGATTCGCCATATGTCTTGATGACTTCCAGAACACGCGGATCGATCGCGCCGGAAACCAGCGCCTCCGTCTTGTTCTTTTCGATGGTCATAAAGATTGCTTCCGCAGCAGCGACCGCACCATCATAGACCGAAGCGTTCGATACATCCAGTCCGGTCAGTTCGCAGATCTGCGTCTGATATTCGAAAATGGACTGCAGTACGCCCTGGGAGATCTCTGCCTGGTATGGCGTATAAGCCGTCAGGAATTCTTCCTTGGAAACGATGCCTTTTACGATGGCAGGAATATAGTGGCGGTAAGCGCCTGCGCCGCGGAACAAGGAATCATATACTTTGTTTCGGGAAGCGATCTTCTTCACCGCCGAAGCCACTGCCATTTCCGTTTTCCCTTCCGGGATATGCAGCTCTTTCAGACGGACATTGGAAGGCACATCCTCATAGAGGGCATCGATCGACTCCTTGCCGATCGCCTGCAGCATCTCTTTCTGGATGGCGGCTGTATCAGGGATATAATTGCCCATGATCAGCCTTCCTGTTCGCAATGTTCAGCGTAAGCCGCAGCGTCCAGCAGTTCCTCGAATTCTGTCGCATCGGCGACTTTGATCAGCCATGCGGCATAGGGGTCTTCATTGACCAGGGCAGGGTTGTCTGCGACTTCTTCGTTGACTTCGACGACTCTACCGGTAACCGGCGAAAAGACATCGCTGACCGCCTTGACGGATTCGATATCGCCCAGAGACTCTCCCGCCTTGACTTCATCGTCGACGGCCGGCAGATTCACAAAGACGACATCGCCTAATGCGTCCTGCGCAAAATCGGTCAGACCGACTACGTAAACGCCGTCTTCTTCTTTCAGCCATTCATGGGTTTTCGCATATTTCAATTCTTCGGGATTTTTAAACATTTTTCTTCCTCCTTAACAATGTTTATTTTTTCGTATAGAAAGGCAGACTGACGATCTTTGCCTTTAATCTTCTTCCGCGCACATCGACTTCGACGACCGTATCCAATGCGCTGTATTTCACAGGAACAAGCGCCATGGCGATCGAAGTCTGCAAAAGCGGAGAGTATGTGCCGCTGGTCGTATGACCGATCAGCTCTTCGTTCAGGTAGATGTCCTGATGTTCTCTTAATACGCCTTTATCGATGATCTCGAGGCCGACTCTTGTCAGCATCTCTTCGCCACGTTCCTTGATCTGCAGCAAGGCGTCTTTGCCGATAAACTCTTCTTTGCCTGGCTTGATCGCAAAATCCAGAGCCGCTTCGACCGGCGAGATCGTCTCGCTCAGTTCATGGCCGTACAAAGGCATGGCGGCTTCCAGTCTCAGGGTATCGCGGGCACCCAGTCCGCAAGGGATCAGACCATGTTTCTCGCCCTTTTCCAGAAGCAGTCTCCACAGTCTGACGATATTCTCGTTTGCGGTATAGATCTCGTAGCCATTCTCTCCGGTATAGCCCGTGAACGAGATCATGCAATCCATGCCCTCGATATCGACATGTTCGATGGCGGTGTAATACTTCTGCGGAATGCTTTCTTCCGGAAGCAGTTCCAGCATGACTTCTTTCGCTTTCGGGCCTTGCAAAGCGACCTGGGCGACGGAATCGGAAATATCCTCGATCACGGTACCTTCCAGGATACTCTCCTTCATGTGAGCGAAATCCTTGTGTCTGTTGGAAGCGTTGACGACGATATAGTAGTAGTCTTCCGCAAACTTGTAGACCAGAAGGTCATCGACGGTTCCCCCGTCCGCATAGCACATCGGCGAATAGCGGACTTTGCCAAGAGACATCTTGCTGTAATCGTTGGTCAGCAGATGATTGAGACTTTGCGTCGCGGTTTCTCCTTTGAACGTGATCTCTCCCATGTGCGAGACATCAAAAAGCCCACAGGCCTGACGCACGGCGAGATGCTCCTTGATGACGCCTTCGTACTGCACCGGCAGCAGATAGCCGGCAAAAGGAACGATCTTGCCTTTCAATGAAACATGTTCATCATAAAGCGGTGTTTTTAATTCCATAGCCCTACCCTTTCTCCATATAAAAAACTATCGTTTGAATTGAATTATCTGAAATATGTAATACATGATTATTTTCATCATCCGACTATTATCATTTTAACATATCCGTCCCTCTTAAGAGCATGCTTAAGAGAGTTTCCGATAAAACCATTGAGGAATTTTACGTTTTCCCGTGAATAATGGATAGGAGGATCAGAATGGACATCCTTAACAGAAAAGACACCACCAGCATCCTGTGCCTGCTGATCGGCCTGATCTCGCTTCTGATCAGTCTGTCGCTGACCGTCCTGGTCGACGAGCTGGAGCAGACGCAGCTGCTGGCTGATATCATTGCCGGATGGTGATCCCTTTGTCGGAATCGAAGCATTGTTTTCTTTGACTCATTTCTTTGTTTCTTTGTTCATACATCATAGATCATCCCTTATGCTTCCGACAGAGATTCATAAAAACTGATGGCTTTCGCCATCAGTTTTGTTCTATCTGTTTGCTTCGATGTATTCGTCTACGGCTTCTTCCAGGATGTTGAAAGGAAGCGGGCCGTTCTTCATCAGGGTCTCATGATAGGCGACATAATCGAACTTGTCTCCTAACAGTCCCTTGGCTTTCTCGCATAATGAAATGAACGAGGATGCTCCTAAGCCATAGGTGCAATAGAGACCTGGCATTTCGATCATGAAGTTCATCATTTCTCTGGCGCTGTCCTTATCGAAACTCATCAGCATGGATTCTTTTTCAAAATAATCAGCGATCTCCTGCGCCGTATAGCCGTAGTAGTTCGTCATCAGATCGATCAGAGAATAATAGAAGAAGTACCACGCGTCCTCGATAAACAGAGCCATGGCGGCATAATCGTTTCCGATGCCGCTAAAGAGATAGGCATAATACTGCGCATTGACAGCCCAGCCTTCGGTATAGCCTCCGAAACCGATGACGCTGCGGAAATCGTGCGGATCGGTACGATGATAGAAGACATGCTGGTAAAGATGTCCCGGGAAGCCCTCATGAGAGAGAGTGCCGTATGTCTCGAAACCGCCGACCATATTGTTCGGATTGGTCCGAATGATATTCTGATTCGAATTGTCGATCGGCGAAGGCCAGTAGTAAGCGATCGCGGTAGCCGGAGCCGTATCGGGATCCAGTTCCTGGATATCGTATTCCACATCGCCCAGATCCGGATAATAAGCTGCCAGATTCTTCCGCAGATATTCCAGACAGTCCCGGTTGACCAGTTCAAGGTTCTCAAGCTGTCCGTTCATCGCTTTCTGCAGTATGGCATTGGCTTCCGCATCATAGAAACAGCTCACATAGGCCGCTTCCAGCAGAGAGATATTGTCTTTCAGTTCCTGGAAGACATCGTCGATAGGCTTGTTGCTGCTGCCATCGAGGTAGTATGTCAGTTCCGCATAATCCTTGTTCAGCTTGTACAAGGCGTAGTCTTCGCTCTTTTCTTTGCCGCGATATTTTTCCACTTCTTTGCCGACTTTCTCATAGGCAGGAAGGACTTCGTTCAGGACGATCTCCCGATTTTTCTGCCTGTAGCTTTCTTTCTGGGCGTCCGTAAGGAAATCGATCCCTTCCATCCTTTCATCGAATGTCGTGATCAGGGCATTGTCTTCTTTCTTGTTCAACATGCCGTCGCAGGTATCCACGGTATAGTCGATCCAGGCATCGATCATGCCCAGACCGGCCTTGCTTTGCTTTGCCGTATAGTCTAGCGCATCGTCGAAATAACGGTCGATATCGGCCAGACAAGTCAGATAGTCTTCCACGGATTCTTCATCGTAGAAGGTATAATCCGTAAAGTTGCTGATCAGATTCTCTGCCAGATTGGAGCCGGAACTGAACAGGAACGCATACGGATAATAGGCATAGTCCGCCAATGTCTCATAGAGGGAGTATTCCAGCGCTTCATAGTCGTACTGCTGACGGTAGGAAAGCGTGTCATAGTCGAAGCTCAGCAGTTCGTTGAGCTGATCCTCCATATATTTGAAATCCTCCTGAGGGAAACCGTAGCTGATCGTTCCCAGATCCACAGGAGGCTTTTCGATTCCGTACTTTTTATAATCGACGACACTGAAATGCATCGTCATAAAATCCGCTGCCATTCCTTCCCTGAACACCTTATCCAGGAAAGCATCGAACTCCTTGCTGTCTTCGCGTCCCGTCTTGTCTTTCGGACGGGTCTCGAAATTGCGTATCTTTTCCAGATACTTCGGACCGTTCTCATCGATCACGATCTTCTTGTTTGTGCATGATACCAGCAGCAAGCCCAGCATCACCAGTGTCAATAGTTTTTTCATATCCGTACCTCTGAAAATATTATAATATAAATATATGCTGACCGATAATATGAACCTGAGACAGATGATCGACTTCCAGCCGAACGAAGAAGACATGGCCATGCTGGATCTGGATGTGGTTGTCTATGCAAAGGCTTCGATCATTTCCATGACGAAACAGGATAACTACGACTTTATCCGTTTTCTGTTTACCGAACAGGATTTCAACATCTATTTCAAAGAATATGAAAAGACCGTATTCTATGACTTCGATGGAACGCGCATCCACGGAGAGAAATTCGTTACGGTCTTTGAACTGTATTCACTCTATAATTTCACAAATACTTCCGATTATCTCAAAGAAGTGCTGGAAACGTATACGCATGAAGCCGATGTGATCATCGACTTATATACCCATGATGACGAAGCCTACCGCTTATCCAATCTGGAAGCGATCGTCAAGCTGGAAAAGATGGGAGATCTCAGGCTTTAGCTGTATTCTTCCTTTTTCTTTTTTCTTAAGGAAGGATGGCTTCCCAGGATCTTCTTGATCCCATGAGGATGTTTGAAGGCGATTTCCAGAATGCCGGAGTCTTCTCTTAAGACCACTCCTTCCCCGAATGTTTCATGAATGACGATATCCCCGTTCCTGTACCTATTGTCGACAGGTTTTTCTTTTCTTCGTTCGATGATGATATCGTCGTCGAAAATCGAAGAGTATCTCTCTTTCGGTTTTTCGTCGATATGATCGATATAGGCCTCATCGATTTCCTTGATGAAGCGGGAAGCGATCTTGGAAGACTGTATGACATAGGAGAAACTGTTGGACTCCGTCAGATAAAGCAGCTTCTTGGCCCGGGTATAGGCCACATAAGCCAGACGCCGTTCTTCTTCCAGACCCTTCTGTCCTTCCGCCAGCGTCCGTTCCGATGGGAAGATCCCTTCGGACAAGCCGATCACGAAGACGACTTCGAACTCCAGGCCTTTGGCGGAATGGATCGTGCAGAGACTGACGACATCATCGACCTCCATGGAAGCGCGGTCAGTATATAACGCGATCATCTGCAGATAGTCGTCCAACGTAGAATCGGGATAATCCTCGGAGTACTGCTTGATGTCATCGAGCAGGGATTTGACGTTTTCCAGACGTTCCGTCTCCCCTTCGTTCTCCAGCATCATCCGGTAGCCGGAATCATCCAGGACTTCCTGAAGAAGAAGCTCCAGATCAATCTCGTTCATATCCGCTTTCCATTTTTCAACCATCTTCACGAAATGATTCAGGACCTCTTTCCCTTTCGGGTACAGTCCGTTTTTGATCACATCGTACATGCTCATATTGCGCTCGTTTGCGATCGCCTGTATCGCATCGATGGTCTTGTTGCCGATGCTCCGTCTCGGAGTATTGATGATGCGGATGAATGCCAGGTCATCGCTTCTGGTGATCATTCTCAGATAGGCAAGAATATCTTTGACTTCCTTGCGCTCATAGAAACGCAAACCGCCATAGATCACATAATGGACCCGGTTGTCGATCAGGACTTTTTCGATCTCTCGGGAAAGATAGTTGGCTCTGTACAGGACCGCCATGTCCCGATAGTTGTACCCGTCGTCATGCAGTTTCATGATCTGGCTGACCACATAGTTGGCTTCCGAGATCTCGCTGTTGCAACTCTTGTGGATGATCTTCGCGCCGTCTCCGTTCTTGGAGTAGAGTCTCTTTTCGACCCTGGCGAGATTGTTTCTGATCACGCTGTTGGCTCCGGAAAGGATATTGTTGGTGGAACGGTAGTTCTGATCCAGGATGATCGTTCTGGTATCCGGATAGTCCTTGTCCATATTGACGATGATATTGATGTCCGCGCCTCTCCAGGTGAAGATCGTCTGATCGGGATCGCCTACCACATAGAGATTGTCATGGCAGGTCGCCAGCTGGCGGATCAGCAGATACTGTTCCTTATCGACATCCTGAAACTCGTCCACATGGATGTAGTGGAAACGGGAAGACCATTTTTCTTTGATCTCAGGGAACTTCTGAAACAGTCTGGTCGTAAACAGGATCAGATCATCGAAGTCCAAGGCATACATGTCTTTCAGGCGCTTGTCATAGTATTCATAGACCTTGGCCTTGTTCACGAGTCTGGGCTCCCCGTAACTGAACGTCATCGCCTGCACGGGGTCGATGTGCTGGTACTTCATATCAGCGATGTAATCCAGGCAGCTTCCGTAAGGATAATCGGACTTGCTGATGCCGATCTGCTTGTATGCTTCCTTGAGAACCTGTTTCTGGTCATCCGCATCGACGACCGTGAAGTTCTTCGGATAATTCAAAGCGATGATATCTTCGGAAAGGATACGCATGCATAAGGAATGGATGGTCGAAATATGACAGCCCGTCCCTTCATCTCCCAGCATGTCGTTGATCCTGTTTTTCATCTCTCTGGCTGCTTTGTTGGTAAAAGTGATGGCCAGGATATGATATGGCCTGACATTCTTCTTCTCGATCAGATAAGCGATGCGCATGGTTAAAACCCGGGTCTTGCCTGAGCCTGCGCCGGCAATGATCCGGATGTGATTGGACTCGTCGATGACGGCCTGTTTCTGGTTTTCGTTGAGATCGGAATATCGGATCATCTTAATACTTGCGTGTTTTCGCCAAATAGTAGTTCTTATAGCCGGTGTCGGTCGTGACATCTTTCACCACTTTGATGTAGGATGGAAGGACGACACTTTCTTCGCCGTTGTCGGCGACTGCCAGAATGCCCTTGCTCCTGTCGAAATCATAGACATCGAGCTTGTAGAACAGGTCGCCGCTGATGAAGGAATAACGCATCTTATCGGTCATTTCGATACTGTGATCGATCTGGCGCTTATATTCGTTATACTGCCTCTGGGTCAAGACACGGTCGGTCTTGATCCTTTCGTGGGTGGAAAGATAATTGGCTTCGGAATAGGTATAAAGGATATCTTCGCCGACATGACGTTCCCTGATCCGTTTTTCGGAGCCGTCTTCGCTCAAGAGATAGTACTGGATGATATGGGCATCGGAATAGTTGGCTTCCTGCCGGAAACGTTCCAGCAGTTCCTCATCCACTTCGATGAGATACTTGTGATACTTCTCGATCGGATAGACATCGCCAAGATATTCGAAGACCGACTGTATCGCTTTCAGCATCTTGACTTCGAAGATGTCCTCGTTGCCGATGATGACGCGGTTGGGATGGTCCTTCCAGGCTTCCAGTGCCAGGTCATCCGCTCTGCGCGCTTCTTCGATGGTCTCGTATCTTGCGGCATTGTTCGAAAAGGTATAAGCCTCTTCCTTGCCTTTGGCGCTCGTCACAAGATGGACGACCATATCGTAACGGCCGTTGATCTCTTCCGGTTTCATATCGAATCCTTTGAGGATCTCACGGAACGCTTCTTCGCCGACATAAGACATGTCGTCAAACAGACCGCGGTCGATAAAGACGATGACCTTGTCGCCGCTCATCTCCTGTGCCGCCTTGAGGCAGAGTTCCTCTTTCTTCAGCTGCAAAGCGATGCAGTACTTCTGGAATTCGACCATCCCCAAAGTCGCCGGGGAGATGCCTCCGGAAATCAGATCGGTCGCCGACTCGTTGTCGACGATCACCCGATAGCCGCGTTCCGCAAAGATCTGTCTTGCCTTGGAAGTAAAAGTCGTCTTGCCGGAACAAGGTCCGCCGGTAAATACGATGCGTTTAATCGATTTCATACATCATCCTCAACTTCTGATTCAATTTTGCGTATATGTTTTCAACGAACCACTTTTCCGTGGATCGCTGCAATGCTTCGTCCAGTCCGAACCAGGCGACATTGGAATTCTCGTCTTCTTTGATGACCAGGGGATCATGGTCATCCGCCTGCAGCAGATAAGTCACGTTAAGATGCAGGTGGGTCGGCACATAGATGCCCTTTTTGTAATGAGAATCGACTGTCAGGACTTCCAGAGAGAAGATCTCATCGCTTAAGGCTTTCACGTGTTCGATCCCGGATTCCTCCTTCACTTCTTTCAGTGCCACCCGCAGGCAATCCTCGTCGCCGTCGCAATGGCCGCCCAGCCAGGACCAGGAATCATAGATCTTGTGATAGACCATCAGCACCTTGTCCATTTTCTCATTGACGACCCAGGCAGACGCCGTCATATGGGCTAGTTCGTTTTCCCGGTAGAAGGCATTTTCATAGGTATCCAGAAAAGCCAGGATGTTTGTTTTGTCTTTCTCTTCCTGGATATTGAATGGTTCATAATGACGGATCTGGTCATAGATATTCACATACTTATTTTACACCAAGCATGTTAAAATTTAGTTATGATTATAAGCGACTCTCTGAAAGGCTACGAACTGCTCGATGCCGGCGACAAGATGAAGCTGGAAAACTGGAACGGCATCCTGCTGGCGCGTCCCGATCCGATGGCTTTGTGGCCCAAAACCAGACCGGAATCATGGGAAAAAGCGGATGCCTATTATGTCCGTTCTTCCAGCGGCGGAGGCCACTGGGAATACCGGAAACAGTTCAAGAACGCCTGGAATATCGGCTATAGAGATTTAGTATTCAAGGTCTCTCCGACCAACTTCAAGCATACCGGCCTGTTCCCGGAACAGAGCGCCAACTGGGATCTGATCTATGACCGCATCGCGAAAAGACCGGGTTGCAAGGTCCTGAATCTTTTTGCATACACGGGAGCGGCGACCATGGCGGCAGCCAAAGCAGGGGCGGAAGAAGTCGTCCATCTGGATGCTTCCAAAGGCATCAACGACTGGGCGAAAGAGAATATGAAACTCTCCCATCTGGAAGACAAGACGATACGGTTCATCGTCGATGATGCCTTGAAGTTTACCGCCAGAGAGATCCGCCGGGGACGGAAATACGATGCCATCATCATGGATCCTCCTTCCTATGGAAGAGGTCCGGACAACGAACTGTTCAAATTCGAAGACAAGATCAATCCGCTGATCGAGAACGCGCTTCAGCTGTTCAGCGATGATCCCCTCTTCTTTATCATCAATACCTATACGACCGGTTATTCCGCAACGGTCATGCATAATACTTTAAGAACGAACTTGCAGCAGCACGGTCTGGCCGGAACGGTGGAAGCCGATGAGATCGGCATTCCGATCAAGGATTCCGACCTGGTCCTGCCTTGCGGGCAGACGACAAGATGGCTGCCATGAAAGTGATCTACGAAGACAATCATCTGCTGGTGGTGGAAAAACCTGCGAACGTTCCGATGCAGGCAGACAGTTCGAAGGACGAAGATCTTTTAAGTATGGCTAAAAGCTACATCAAGCAGAAATATCAGAAGCCGGGCGAAGTCTATCTGGGACTGGTGCATCGGCTGGACCGTCCGGTCGGAGGCGTCTGCGTCTTTGCGCGTACTTCCAAAGCGGCTGGACGTCTAGGCAGGCAGATCCAGGATCACACATTCAAGAAGATCTATCTTGCGGTCGTCGAGGATCGCGGCTTGAAGGATCAGGGTCATTTCGAGGACTGTCTTCTGAAAGACGAACGCCGCAATATCGTCAGAGTCGACCCCAAAGGAAAACCGGCTTCCCTGGATTACAAGGTACTGAAAAGAAAGGATGATCTGGCTCTGGTAAAAGTCTATCTTCATACCGGAAGATCCCATCAGATCCGCGTCCAGTTCGCCAGCCGCAATCATCCGCTCTGGGGCGACCAGAAATACAATAAAAACGCGATCCCCAACAGGCAGATCGCGTTATGGTCCTATGAATTGAGCTTCCATCACCCCATCACGGATGAAGTCATGACATTCCGCTGTCCGATCGACCGCTATCCTTTCGATCTCTAGTTATTCTTTTTATAAGCCAGAGAATCCTCGCTCAGAAAAAGCTGCAAAGCTTTTTTAAATTGGCCGACATTCTCGATTTGAGAATACGCTCCGGTAAAGACGCCTTCATCCGCAAAGATGGCGGTAGGATAATTCACCAGTCCGAATTTCAGAAGATCGGAAGGAACTCTGGCCAGGCTGGAAACGACCGGAGCATCAAAGCTTACGTCCATGTGCCGTAAAGCCGCACTGGATGATTCCATGCCTTCCATCAGGATGACCACGTAGTCATAGCTCTCATCGCTATGGATCAGTTCGTTGATGAATTCCACTTTATCCGTTTCGCTGTTGTCCCTGAGATAGGTATAGATAAATACGGTTTTTTTGTCCTTATAGGATGTGAAGTCTTTGACTTCATCGATATACGCGGAATTGCTGTTGGCGCCGTGCTTCTTGTAGTCGATGGTCTTGCCTATCATGGACAGGGTCAGTTCTTTGGTCTTGCCGTCATGGTCGAGTCCGGAAAGCTTTTCCCGGTTCTCTGCGCTTAATGACGCTTCGACATCCTCCATACTGCGGTTGATGCTCAGAAGGTCTTCTCCCTCTTCTGTTACGAGCTCAGAACGGCTGATCTTATCGACGAAACCGATCTCATAGACCAGGGGAAGCGTTTCCATTTTCATTTCCCCGGCATTGACGAAACTGACTTTGCCCTGATCGAAAGCGATCAGCGTCGGATAGAGCTTCACATGCAGACTGCCGGTGATATACCGATGAAAACCATCGTCCCGGGAAATAACGACAAGATCTTCCGGAATCGCGATCCCCTGCCGTTCATACAGATCTCTGATCTCTTCTTCGGTCCCGACATTGAAATACTGTACGAAAGTGACATCGTCATAGTTCAGGATCTCGTTGACATAGGACAGCTGATTCTGGCAATGACCACAGGTGACTGAGACGATCTCCAGCCAGACTTTATCATGTTCCGCGAAACGGAACGGTTCGCCATCGATGTCGGTCAGCGTGCCTTCATAGGCATCCTGAAACAGCATCTGGAACTGGTAGTTCTGATAATAGGCATCATTGTTTGCCGCCTGCAGACGGTCCTGCAGCTTCGCATCGATCTCATCAAAAAGCAATACATCTTTCATCGGTTCGATGTATTCTTTGTCTTTATGATCTGTTTCTTCCGTCTTTGTGCATGATACGCACAGAAGCAGAAGAATGACTAACAGTTTTCTCAGCATCTATTTCAGCAAAGCCAGGATGGCTTTTTTGTTGTTTTCCATATCCGCATATCCCAGATCATACAAGGCTCCCAGATCCTCTTTGGAACCGCCGAGTCTGGTCACCTTGGAATGTTTCGAAGGATAGACATAGACCGCTTTGTTTTCTTTCTGCAATCCCTTGATGATATCGATCTGTTTCTGATAGTTCAGATGGCGGATCTTGTAGTCATAAGAGATATTCTCGCACTGGGGATACGTACGTTTCATCAGTTTGACGACGATCTCTTTTGCGGGTTTCCGGACATAATCCCCCGGTTTGGTGGTGATGATCAGATAGCGGTCGCAGTCATCGCTGATCGCTTCTTCGATCGGAATCATATCTGTGATCCCGCCATCCAGAAGATGCTTCCCTTGGCTTTCAAAAACCTTGCCCAGGATAGGCAGCGAGGTCGAAGCCTTCAGTTCCTGCATCGTGATCTCCTGTATCGGAAGATATTCGGTCTTTCCCTCTTCCAGGACATAGACACCGATCTTGGCATTGGTTTTGATATCTTTCAAGGGAGAAATATCATAGTTCAGTTCCTTTGTCATGATGACATCAAAAAGGAATTCATAATCGACGATATGACCGCATCTCAGCAGCGGTTTTAATCCGACGATGCGTTTGTCGGTGATTCCATCGGTGGAAAAGTACCTCAGATTCTCTTTGGAACCCAGCAGGTAGGTCGACAGATAGACCGCTCCCGTAGAGATACCATAGGCATTATCAAAAACGATTCCTTTATCGATCAGCCATGACAAGGCTCCGGCGGTATATGCGCCACGCAGGCCTCCGCCTTCCAATACCAGTGCTGTTTTCTTTTTCATGTCTATATTCTATTCCTTAATATGCAGTGATTCAATCATCTAATCGGCGATGATGATGGCGATCATGACCAGGATGCATCCGAAGATCTCCTTGACCGTCATCGTCTGATGCAGCAGCAGCCAGCCGAATATGGCGGCGAATACGGATTCAAAGCTCATCAGCAGGGATGCCACGCCCGGATCGAGATCTTTCTGATAGACCGTCTGTACCGTCATGGCAAAAGCTCCCGCGATAAACACGATATACAGGATGGACAGCCAGGAGACAGGAGACAATGCCGGGAAAGGTCTTTCATAAAGCAGTGCGACAAAAGCCGACAATACAGCCATCGTCGTCTGACTTACCAGACTTAAGACGAGTCCGTCGCTGTGTTCCACGAATTCATCGATCATGATGATCTGAACCGCAAAGCAGGCGGCGCAAAGCAGCAGGTAGATATCTCCGATACTGAAACGGAAGCTTTCCGTGACGCACAGGAAATACAAGCCGACCAGGGCGATCAGGACCGCAAGGACCATCTTGCGGGAGATCTTCTTTCCCCGCAACAGCTGGATAAGCGGTACGAACACGATATATAGAACCGTCAGGAATCCCGCTTTGGCGACACCGGACAGTTCGATGCCTTTCTGCTGAAGCGCGCAGCCGATAAAGGCGCAGACGCCGATGAGCAGTCCCTGCAAGACCGCTTTCCCGGTAAACCGGCGCTTCAGGATGATGATCAGAGGAAAGATAAAAATACCGCCGATGCCTTTAAAGAAAACGATCGAATACGTTCCAAGATCGGCGGAAGATACGCTCTGAATGCTGTAACCAAGGCCCCATATCATGGTGGCAAGCATCAGCATGAATGAGGCAAACAGTTCTTTACGACGCTTCATAGGTAAAAAAGATAGCCTGAGCTATCTTTTTATTTCTTGATCATACGATACAGGGTCACGACGATGCATGAACCGACAATCGAGGAGATCAGATATCCTAAGGTGCTGCTTGCGGTGAAACCGATCAATCCGAAGACCAATCCGCCGACGAAACCGCCGACGACGCCTAACAGTACATAGACATACCAGGGTCCGCTTGCCTTCATGATCAGGCTTGCGACATATCCGATCAGACCGCTTGTTACTAAACTGATAATCAGATCCATAATGTTACCTCCAATTTACAAAATAGATTATATAACACTTTGCTTCACATTAAAAGGCAGAAGCGACAACAGCGATATACAGACCCAGCAGAAAGGTCAGGCCGTTGGCGATCAGGGTATAGAAGAAAGTCTTGAGCTTCCTGTGCCGCCTGAAATTGATCAGATAGACCGCCAGTTCGATGATGAAGACCGCCAGTTCCATCGCCGGATAGACAAAGAGCCAGACCAGCAGTCCGGAATAATAGTCCAGAAGAAGCATGATCCCGTTCAGCAGGATCTGCGTCAGGATATTCGCAAAGACGATCAGTCTGATCTCCTGTTTCGTACGGTAGCCGAACAGCCATGCCAGGAAGAGCTCGATCAGAACAGTTGCGACCATGCGGATCAGAAAAGCTGCCACATGACGGGTCAGATGATAATCCTCGACGACAGTCAGTTCAGAACCGCTCAGATCGATTTCATAGTAGCTGTCGAAAGCCTCCCGTTCGATGACATCGCTGACACGCAGCGTGCCTTCTATACCGTCATAGACAGCGATACAGAAAGAAGACGGAGGGTAATAGCCCCAATGGAATTCGTTGTCATCCGAGCACTCTTGGACAAAGTCGCATACGTATAAGCCGGTCGTCTGGGCATACTCGAAAAACGCGACATAGGCAGGACGTACATCGCTTGGCTGGCCGTCGATAAATTCAGATGTGACAGAACTCCAGGGACCGAAAAATTCTTCCGTGCCAAGCAGTGTCACATAATACGGATGATCCGGAGCATTCTTGAAAGTGACCGTCACTGAAGGTTTCGGACCCACATCGGCACAAACCGGACGGCAAGCCAGAGCAAGAAGCAGAACGGTAAATAGAAGAAATAGTTTTTTCATGACTGGAACCGATAGATGATCGCCATCAGGAAACTTCCCATCAGATAAGCCAGGGAACAGGCGATGACATAATACAGAACCTGAGCAGGCAAGACTTTGCCCTGTTTCAGGAAACGGTTGAAATCCAAAGCGCTCAAACCGTAAAGACTCAGGATGAAACAGATCAGATAGATCAGTGTTCTCAGATAGAAATCAAGCATGGACGGATCCTCCCTTGATATAGACGTCTCTGATATCGAGATCGTCATCCATGATCACAAGATCCGCATACTTCCCTTTTTCCAGCGTACCGAAGCGCTGATCCAGGCCATAGAAGCGGAACGCATTCAGACTGGAATACAGCAGAAGATCCGTATACTTCGCTCCCAGTCTGTACAGGACTTTCATCTCGTCGTTGATGGAGACGACGCTTCCGGCAAAATGTCCGTCATCGGTAATAAAAGTCGTTCCTTTCTTGAAACACTTCTTGGACATGAATTCATACTCGCCATCCGGAAGATCGCGAGCCATGCTGGAATCCGTCACCAGCATGATCCGATTCCTGTCGATATTGTTCAGAACCAGCTTCAGGACATTTTCCTTGACATGATTGCCATCCGCGATCAGTTCCACATTCCACCTGTTCATGAACGCGCAGTTGACCAGGGTGAGATCCCGATGATGCAGACCGCGCATGGCATTGAACAGATGCGTGAAACCATCCACGTTTTCATCAAGGTCTTCGTAGACCGCATCGCTGTGTCCGCACATGACCCTGATCCCATGATCATGCAGAAGCCGGCCGATCTCTTTTGCCCCTGCCAGTTCATAGGCGATCGTCATCTGCCGGATCCTGGAACTGATCGATAGAAACTCTTCGACCAGATGGATATCGGGTTTTAAAAAGCTGTGGCCGTCACCAACGCCGATATGCTTCATGTTCATGAACGGTCCTTCCAGATGGAAACCTTCGAAACGTGCGCTGCTTCCCTGTTCCTCTTCGAAGCGGGACAGCTGCCTCTTGAAGTCTTCCGGACGAAGATCGTAGGACAAAGAGGCCAGGAAACTCGTCGTACCCTCCAAGGCAAAATCATGAGAGATCTTATTCATATCTTCCTGATCGGCATCATCAAAACTCATGCCGGCGATCCCATGCGTATGGGTATCGAAAAACCCGGGCATGACCAGAAGTCCTTGAAGATCTCTTTCTTCGACATCTTCGATCACAGGAAGACGGCTGCTTTGCGGGTAGACGTCGCTGATCGTTTCTCCATCGATCAGCATCGCCCCATCGATGAACTCGCGGTTTCCATCGATGATCAGATGCGCATGTTTCAGCAGAAGTTTCATCACTTCGCTCCCAAAGCGTTGATCAGGTTCGGAAGCAGCTGCTTCTTGCGCGATACCAGCCCTTCTACGAAACCGTCCTTGTTGATATTGAACACTTCCCGTACGACGCGCCTTCTCGCTCCGGCAGAAAGGACATAAGATCCCGAACCGTTCGGATTCGTCAGCATGATCGCCATAAGATCATAGCCTCCCGACTTGCAGGAATCTTCCATGTAACGGCTGAGATCATTCTTCAATGCATCATATTCTTCTTTGGAACGGCATACCGCCTGCGAAAGGCCTACCTTGTTGCCTTCGATGTTGAATTCCTTGAAATCGTTGTAGACGATCTCGATATGCCGCTTGTTCAGCAGAGATTCGCTGTGCTCGATCATGCCCTTCGACAGTTCACCGGCTGTCACGCCGCAGATCTTTTCCAGCTTCTGGGCCGTTTCGATATCCAGAGAAGTCGTGGTCGGCGATTTGAAATTCATCGTATCCGATACGATCGCTCCCAGCAGGATGCCGGCCAGATTTTTATTCAGTTTCTTCCCGTCATCGAAAAACTTGTTTGCAACGATGGTTGCTGTAGCGCCCACCGGCATCGTCGTGATCGTGATCGGATTATCGGACTCGAAGCCGCCGAAACGATGATGGTCTACGATCTCGTTAACGATGCCTTCATCGATATCGTCGATCGCCTGTTTCTTTTCGTTATGGTCGACCAGAATGAACTGTTTCCTTTGATAGTTGAACAGATGGTAGCGCGAGATCGCTCCCACGACTTTTCCTTCATTGTCCAGTACCGGATAGGATCTGTGACGGGATTTGGTGATCTTCTTGCTGGCTTCATCGACGGTATCGTTGATGTTGAAGTAATCGATCTTTTCGGTCGGAATCATGATCTGTTCGATGGTCGGGGTCTGATAGATCAGACGGGTGATGAACAGCGGCGTGAGTTCCGTGGTAACGATCGTCGCTTCCGCATCTCTGGCCATCGACAGGATCTGCCGGGAGATCGGCGAAGAGGTGCATACCACCAGCATCGTCGCCCCCAGTTCCAGGCAGTACTGCAGCTTGTCGTCTTCGTTTCTCAGCAGGACGATACTGTCATCTTCGACATTGGATTTCAGGCTCGGGAACATATGCATCTTGCCGGAAAGCTTATGCGTGCCTCGGAGCACCAGAGTGCCGTTCAGCGTCTTGACGATATCATCGATCTCGATCGTCTTGATGATCGAAGCGAGTTCTTCGTCCGTCTTGGTCCACATATAGGTTAGATCATCCAGAGTGACGATGCCTTCCAGATGCTTCTTCTTGTTTACGACGGTCAGACCTCTGTTTTTCAGTTTGATGACTTTATCCAGGGCTTCTTTCATCGTCATCTCTTTATATGCAAGAGATGCCTTATCCATTTCGATCTCTTTAAGGATCGATTTTGCCGTATAGAGACGCTCCGGATCATCAAAACCGAAACGCTCCAGAAGATATTCCGTTTCCGCGCTGACGGAACCCACGCGGGAAGCAATGGCATTGACGCCGAAGAGCTTTTTATATTCGGCATAAGCGATCGCCGATACGATAGCGTCCGTATCGGGGTTCTTGTGTCCTACGACATATACGGGTTGTTTCTTCATTGCAATACCTCCATGATTTCACTGATACCGAGCTTCCCTTCTCTGAGTATCTTCAATTCATCGTTACTGACGTCGATGATGGTGCTGGCCGTATCAGCCAGAGCGTCTTCGCAGACGATCCCATCGATCTTTCCTTCGAGACAGTCATACACATCTTTCCATCGGCGAAGCGATGTCTCTCCGCTGAGATTGGCGCTGGTCACCATCAGGGGCTTTCCGATCGAAGCAATCAGGTCCAGGATGAAAGGGTCATCCGGAACGCGAATGCCGATCGTAGAAAAACCGTTCGTCACATAATCAGGCAATCCTTCCTTCTTACGAAAAACGACCGTCAAGGCGCCGGGAGTAAAACGTCCGATGATCTTTCGGGCATCTTCGTTTACTTCCGCATATTCTTCGATCATAGGCAGACCGTCGCACATCATCGGCAAGGGTTTATTGAAGCTTCTTCCTTTGGCTTCGTAGATCTTGGCCATGGCTTTTTCATTCATCATGCAGCCCAGACCGAAAACGGTATCCGTAGGAAAAGCCAAAATTCCCCCTGCAATCAATATCTTGATTATCGTATCTTTATCCATCTTTGATAACCGGATGGTTTTCATGTGTTTATTATATCGTAAATAAGAAAGAAACAAAAATGTCCGTCAAACGGAACGGACATTTCTCCTTCACCGATCATCTCCGATTTCGATCATGACATGGATGGGATCGCCGTTTTTCTTGCCCAGTTTCTGTCGGATCGCTTTCAAGACGCCGATCACGTAGCAGATCGATCCATCTTCATTTCTCAGCCCCATATTGACGATGCTGCCATCATATGGGATCCCATCAAAAAAGGCGCGAACCTTCGTCCGGCCTTTTCCCGTTTCCAGACGCAAGTCCCAAGGAAAAACGACATAGGCACCGCCATCGTCCCGATTCTCGATCAGAATCGTATCATACTCATATTTCTTCATCGCCTCGCATCACTTTATCGATCGGCTTCCCTTTCGCAAGTTCATCCACAAGCTTATCAAGCTGCCTGACTTTTTTCATCACAGGATCTTTGATTTCTTCGACCCGGACACCGCAGATCGTGCCTTTGATCAAATCTGCTTTGTCGTTCCAGCAAGGAGCCGATCCGATGAATTCTCCATAAGTCATGTCCTGGATCATTGCAATATCCCGATACCCGGTCAGCCAAAGGATCAGCTGATCCAGTTCATCTTTCGTTCTCCCCTTCCGTTCTACTTTCTGCAGCAGCAATGCGTATATTTTCGCTACCGTCATATCGAGGATGTTTTGTCTTGCCATGTTATTTCTCTTTATTCATTTCATCGTTAAAGAATCGCGATCACCGCCATCAGCATCCTTCGATCGAGATGCCCGTCGATCACGTATGCCCATGTCCCGTTCGCATGATTGATCCTGTCTCCATCGATCCTGTAGATCCAGCGTCCGCTGCTGTCAGATACATACGTGCCATCGAAGCGGTACAGCCACTGGCCATTCGCATAGTTGATCCGATCTCCATCAATCCGGTACTGCCATCGGCCATTGGCATCGCTCACATAATCCCCGTCCAGTCTGTACAGCCATCTTCCATAGGCATCGTTGATCCTGTTTCCATCGACCTGCAGGTACCATGTCCCATCGTTTCGGTTGATTCTTGTCATATGTACCTCCTATGCCTGTTTCGCTTCCCTCAAGCCGTGTTCCAGGACCCATCCGGAACTGTAGAAATAGACGGTCGCCAGGATGCCGGCCATCGCATGACCGAAGGCCGTCGCACAGTAAAGAACATGCACGTCGTAGAACAGTTTCAGTCCGACCGTTACGAACAGGATCTTGCAGATGCACTGGCCGAAAATGGCGATATACATCGGATAACGCACATTCCCTGCGCCGCGGCAGGCTCCGTTATAGATGTGAGAATAATTGATGAAAAAGATTCCGAACAGCGCAAATCGGACCATGTTCGTTCCGTAGTAGACCGCTTCCTGATCATCGCTGAATCGGGACACGAGCACAGGAGCCAGAATCGCGATGATCGCAATCGACAGGATCGTAAAGGCGGTCGAAATGCGTGTGCTTTTTTTGATCGATTCACGCGCCCTGTCATATTTCTGCGCGCCAAGATTCTGCGCCACCAGAGACATGGTCGCATTGGACACGGAAACGGAAAACAGCTGGGCCCAGTTGGCGACCTTTTCACCTACTCCTATGCCTGCGATGACCGGATAAGGAAATTCATTGACTCTTGACTGGACCAGGATGGATCCGATCGCGATCAGCATGTTCTGGAATCCTGCCGGGATCCCAAGCCTGCAGATCTCGAGAACCGTCTCGAAACTGAATTCGATATTCTTGAAATCGAAGTCCACTCCTTCATACGTCAGCATCAGTCTCAATGCCAGAATATCCATCGCGAACTGAGAGACGATGGTAGCGATCGCCGTACCGATCACATTGAGATGGAATACCCTTACCAGCAAGACTCCCAGAATGATGTTGATGATGGAACTGATGATGGAATAGTACAGCTGATGCTTCGTATCCCCGAAACTGCGGAGAATGAAGAAACACATCTGATAGGTCAGTACGGCGGTATTACCTAAAAAATAGACCCTGAGATATTCGAAAGCGTCCTTGTAGATATCTCCGGTGATATTGCATATCTTCATCAGGAACGGCAGAAACAGTTCCGACAGTGCCGTAATGATGATGCCCCCGGCAATACCGAATACGATTGCCGTATCCAAGGTCTTTTTCAGATTGTGCGAATCCTGTGCGCCATAGTATTTCGCAATCAGGATCCCCGCTCCCATTCCCAATCCATAGAAAGCATAATTGAACACATTACAGAGCCAGGTCGTGGCGCTGACGGCGCTCAACGCTTTCAGTGAAACATAATTGCCGACGATCAGGGAATTGGTGATATTATACAGTTCCGAAAAGATCATGGAGATAAAGATCGGCCATGAGAAACTGAAAATCAATTTCGGGATATTTCCCTCTGTAAGTGATGTTAGTTTGGTCTTTGCCATTACAGATTCCTGATCCTGTAGAAATACTTGTCTACCAGCCTGTCGTTGTGGTCGGCGCAGCTTTCGTCCATGAAGGCCATGTGCCCGTTGTAGTAGACATCCGGTTCGAAGCCTCTCTGTACCAGGATCTCGACCATCTCCGTCAGGATGGCGTTCTGCAGATAGACGTTGGGGATGGTGGAGGTCGAACCGACCTTCATCGGGAAGTTCTCTATCTCCACGGCGGCATCGCCGATCAGGGAGCAGTTGTCCAGGACGACGTCCGCGACGTCCTTGAGCTTGACGCCGTCTTTATGCTTGGTCTTGAGGAAACCGGAGTATTCCACCGCGGTGATCGCGATGACCGGGATCCCCTTCTCTTTGGCTCTTAAGGCCGCATCCACGGGAGCGATGTTGTTTCCGGAATTGGAGACGATGATCATGCAGTCATTTGGCGTGATGCGATGATAGTCTACGATCAGTTTCCCTATTCCGTAGGTGTTCTCGACGAAGTAGGACTTGGTGATCTCCTGGTTGCCCGTGGCGGAAGGCTCGAGCAGGGCGCAGTAGTTGGCCGGGGTGGCGGCCCTCCAGAAGGCGTCGTCCACCACCAGATGGGAATGGCCTGTGCCGAAGCCGTAGATGATGCCGCCCTTCTCCGTGGTATCGGCCAGGATCTCTGCGGCCTTCATGATATTGTCCTTCTGGGTCGTCCTTACCTTCTCGACGACTTCATTGAGGATATCGAAATAGTTCTCCCAAGCTTTCATAGTTACCTCATCAATAGTTCGTCCAGTCGAAGACGATACTGTTCGTCTGATTCTTGTTGTACATCAGATCATAATAAGCCTGCTGACATTCGTTGGGATCGATGATCCTGGTGATCATCTTCGTGACATCGATATCGTTTTTCAAAAGATCGCAGGCGATCTGAAAATTACGCAGCATGCTGTCGTTGTTTCCCGGGACAGGGGTCACATTGACTGTCTTATTGAAGGCGCCGATGACTTTGATATCTTTCATATGGATATTGGACAGGAAAGGCATGAGATCCGTCTCATAGCTCTGCCTTGGCGAACCAAGCAGCAGCACCTGTCCGTAATTGCGTACAGCAGCGACCGCATTGACGATCACGTTTGCCAATCCGGTCACATCCGCGCAGATATCTATTCCATCCGGATACGCTTCTTTTAAGTACCCCAACTGATCTTTCTCGCTTACGGCACGTTCCACGCCCATGGCTTTCGCCAGTTCGCAGCGGTTTTCAACGATATCCAGACCAACGACTTCACAGCCCATTTTCTTATACAGCAAAGCGGTCAGTATCCCGATGTTGCCCAAACCGAATACCGCCACGCGATAGCCCAGTTTCACCTCGGTCAGATTGACGCCCTGTATCGCTACCAGCAGCAGATTGATCGCGGTCGCCCGAATCGGATCGAGGTCTTCCGGCAATGCGATGATCATCGGATCCTGCACATCATTGCCGTTTTTCCAGCGGACCAATGAAGCATGCGGCGCATTCACAAAGACCCGCCCTCCGATTTCCGCATCGATTTCTTTTCCTTTGGCGATGATCCTTCCGACCATGCAGTAGCCCGGCCGTACCGGATACTTGAATCCCTGCTTCAAAGCGAAAGCTCTTGACAGTTCCGTTCCTGCGGAAATCATCGAATACTCCGCTTTGATTATGGCTTCGTTTTCTTTCAGATCATTCGTATCGATCTCTTCGCAGTTCACATGCGATTCCCCGATCCCTGTCAGTTCTACAAAACTACTCTTCATTTCTATCTCCATAGATCGTCACATCGATTCCGGTATCTTTGATGTAGATCTCTTCCTTATATTTCGAAACCAGATAAGACACATAAAGATCGCCAGCGCATCCGCCGATATTGGTGACTTGCAGAAAAACCAGCGGCCAGTACAGCGTTCCGTGAAACAGGATCAGCAGTATCGTAAAGAAGACCGTCCACAGCACAAACGGCGCCAGTGCGATCACGATGTATGCTTTGGCACCGAAATAGTCCTCGCTGCTGCCTGCATAGGCGTACAATCCGGTAAAACCATATTTCACTTTCTGACCGCCGTAGTGTTTCATCACGACACCATGCGTCAGCTCATGAAGAACCATATATACGATCATAGCAACGCA
>JAEEGI010003851.1_pt1 | contig 35511 bp, 30 predicted proteins | sample 8958751 | NCBI WGS metagenome assembly JAEEGI01 (sample SAMN16246545, study PRJNA631951) | gut metagenome | biome: gut microbiome; feature: rumen; material: KS-attached | host: Bos | place: Iran: Karaj | collected 2018-10 | reverse complement strand
GCGGGAAAAATGCTGTTTGTCATCAAAATAGCCCGTATCTGAGGACAGGAAGCCTTTGCCGAATCCGTATTCCGGCGTATCTTTGTACTTGATATGACCATCGAACATCATCCCCTGGAGCCGTTCCTGCCGCCGGGAGCGACGACGCTCTTCCTCGGCAGTTTCCCGCCGCCGAGGGAGCGCTGGTCGATGGATTTCTTCTATCACAACTAAATCAATGATTTCTGGCGCGTGATGGGATTGATCCACTTCGGAGAGGCACGGTGGTTTGAGATTCCGGATCAAGTCCGGAATGACGTCAGGGGGGATCGGAATGACGCAGGCGGGGTCCGGAATGACGCAGGCGGGGTCCGGAATGATGTCAGGGGGGGCCGGAAAGGCTTCGACCGCGAACGGATCGTCGCCTTCTGCGAGGAGCGGGGACTGGCTTTCTTCGACACGGCGACGGTCGTGAAGCGCCTCAAGGACAATGCTTCGGATGCTTTCCTGGAAGTCCTGGAGCCGACGGACGTCGGCGCTCTCCTGGTCAGGACCCCTCGCTGTCGGCGCCTGGTGACTACGGGCGGCAAGGCCAGCGAAGAACTCGCAGGCATCCTGTCCCGGAAAGACCTGCCTCCGATCGGCGGATTTCTCCGGGTACAATATAGGGACCGTGAGCTGGAATGGTGGCGTATGCCTTCCACCTCACGGGCCTATCCGCTGGCGCTGGCGAAGAAAGCAGACTTTTACCGCCGCCTATTTTAGTTCGAAGACGTAGATGTCGAAGCAGTAGGGGGCCAGGTTGACGTCCACGGACCTGTCGGTGGCGCGGAGCTGGGCCCGGGTCGGTTTCTGCCCGGCTGCGAGGATGCGCTCGGCCTGCGTCACGGGCTGGCCGGAGAAGGAGCCGCGGACCGGGGCGATCTGTTCGGGAGCCTCCAGGGAATTGTCCTCATAGAGCTTGTCTGTAGTGAAGCGGATGCGCTCCACGGGGGCGATGGACTGACCCTTCTTGAATCCGGTGAAGTTGAGCGAGACCGTGCGCGGGTCCGCCGCCGTGTTGACGACCTTCACGTAGACCTTGTCTCCGTCGATCACGGAGCTGGCGAAGATGCCGTCCTGGCCTTCGGCGCCGGAGACGGACGCGCCGCCCATCGTGGTGCGCAGCACGTTCTGTCCCTTGAATTCCGAGTACAGCTCCTGCACGTGCCAGCTGGCGGTACGGAAGGACTCCAGGTTGTCGTACCAGATCAGGTCCGGACGCCACTGCCAGCCTTCGACGTGGGCGAAGAGCGGGGCGTAGGTGGCCATGTGGACGATATCGGCATTGCGCTCCAGACCGGTCATGAAAGCCGCTTCGAGCAGGGAGGCGTAGAAATGGTTGAGCTTGCGGCCGCGGGCGTGGCAGGCATATTCGCCGGCGAAGACCTTCGGACCCTTGCGGTCATAGTTGTCGTAGCGGGCGCCCTGGCTGAGGAACCACTCGTAAGGACGGTAGAAGTGCTCATCCACGAGGTCGGCGTTCAGCCGGCGCATCTCAGGCCAGAGGTAATCGAACTGCTTGCCTTCGGAGTCCGGGCCGGACGAGCCGACGATCTTGATCTCCGGGTGGGCGGCGCGGATGGCCTTCAGGAAAGGCTCCAGGTGCTCGGGGTACTCCGGCCCCCACTGTTCGTTGCCGATGCCGAGGTACTTGAGATGGAACGGTGCGGGGTGGCCCATCTCCGCGCGGAGCGCGCCCCACTTGGTGTCGGTGGAGCCGTTGGCGAATTCGATCAGGTCCAGGGCGTCCTGGATGTACGGTTGCAGCTCCGCCACGGGCACGTGTGCGTCCGGGGAGTCGTTCTGGAACTGGCACGCCAGACCGCAGCTCAGGATCGGGAGCGGCTCGCTGCCGATCTCCTCGCTGAGCTGGAAGAATTCGAAGAAACCGAGTCCGTAGCTCTGGAAATAGTCCGGGAAGAAACGGTGCGGGAAGGTGTACTCCCAGCGGTTCTCGTTGAGGGGACGGTTCTCGACAGGGCCCACGGTATTCTTCCAGTTGTAGCGGGTATCCAGGTCCGTGCCTTCGACGATGCAGCCGCCCGGGAAGCGGAAGATGCCCGGATGCAGGTCGGCGAGGGCCTGGGCGAGGTCCTTGCGCATGCCGTTGCGGTGTCCCATCCAGGTGTCGGTCGGGAACAGCGACACGTGCTCGAGGTCGACCGTGACGTCCCGGCTTTCGAGGAAGATGCGCAGGGTGGCCTTGGGGTCGGTCTTGCCGGCCTTCATGACCACCTCATACTGCTTCCAGTCGCGGGAATCGACCGCGATGCGCTCCTGGGTGAAATACTGCTGCTCGCCCATGGAGGCGGTATTGATGAACTCGATGCGGAGGACGGCCCGCCCGCCCTGCGGGACACGGGCCCACACGCTGAAGCGGTAGGTATCTCCTTCTTTCAGACCGATGCCGAAGAATCCTTCGTTGTCCAGACCGGTCCATTTGTGCCGGTGTCCGGGCTCAAAGAGGCGGACATAGTGCGGATTGCGCTCGAAAGGACCGTCATCCCGGACCTCCACGCGGCCGAAGGCCTTCCAGCCCTGGAGCGGACTCTGTGGGAACTCGAACGAGCGGTTCTTGACCAGCTCGGCATACAGGCCGCCGTCCGCGGCGAAATTGATGTCCTCGAAGAAGATGCCGTACATCGTCGGCTGGATGGGGGCTCCGGGCTTGGCGAGATGGATGTCGATGGGGCCGGCCATGGCGCTGAACGTAAGCGTGGAGGCGGCGATGGCGGCAAAAAGTCTGGATCGTGTCATAAAAACGTGTTATTCGTGTTAGCTTTGGTTGCGTGAAGATAGCAAAAAAAACCGTATCTTTGAAAACATGCAAAACCAATCCATCCAGTATATGAAAAAGATTATCCTTTTTGTGTTAGGAATCCTGGCCGCCGTTTCGGCGTCCGCCCAGGTCTCTTTCGGAGAGGCTGTCCGATTCAACGACGGCTGGCGTTTCCATCTGGGCGACACGCCCGATGCCGTCGCCGCTGATTTTGACGACGCCCGCTGGCAGCAGGTCGCTCTGCCTCACGACTGGTCCGTCAAGGGGCGGCTCTCCCCGGACAACGCCAGCGGTACGGGGTATCTCCCCGCCGGCATCGGCTGGTACCGCAAGTCTTTCGATGGCAAGGAGATCGATGCAGAGCAGGTCTATCTTTATTTCGAGGGCGTATACAACCGCAGCAGCGTCTGGCTCAACGGCCACCTGCTCGGCGAACGGCCGAGCGGATATATTTCCTTCCTGTATGACCTGACCCCTTGGCTCAACCGGGACGGTGCCAATGTGCTGGCGGTGCGCGTGGACCACAGCCGCATCGCGGATTCCCGCTTCTACACGGGTTCCGGCATCTACCGCGATGTCTGGATGGTCTGTTCCGGTCCGGTCCACTTCGCCCAGTGGGGCCTGGGATACCAGGCGAAGAGCCTGACTGACAAGCAGGCCGTGATCGCCGTCGATGCCGCTATCGAGGGGCTCGGCGGCCGCAAGGCCCAGCTCAGGCTGGCGCTCCGGGACGCCGCCGGCGCCGTCGTGGCGAAGGCCACGGCCAAGGCTGCGGCCAGCCAGACCGTGGAGCTGAAACTCGCGAAGCCGCACCGCTGGGATCTGGACGATCCCTATCTCTATACGCTCGAGGCGGAGATCGTCTCTGGCAGGGAAGTGCTGGACCGTACGCAGACGCGTGTCGGCCTGCGGACCCTGGAGTTCAACGCCGACAAGGGCTTTGCGCTCAACGGACGATGGATGAAGGTCAAGGGCGTCTGCCTGCACCATGATGCCGGCGTGCTGGGCGCCGCCGTGCCGAAGGAGGTCTGGGTACGCCGCCTGCAGAACCTCAAGGGGATCGGCGCCAACGCCATCCGCACGGCCCACAACCCGCAGTCGCCGGACTTCTACGACGTCTGCGATGAGATCGGCCTGCTGGTCATGGACGAGGCGTTCGACGAGTGGGAGTACCCCAAGCGCAAGTGGGTGGAGGGCTGGAACGTCGGTACGCCGGCGATGGACGGTACCTATGATTTCTTCGCGGAATGGGGTGAGACGGACGTGCGGGACATGGTCCGGCGCGACCGCAACCATCCCAGCATCTTCCTCTGGAGCATCGGCAACGAGGTGGATTACCCCAACGACCCGTACTCCCATCCGATCCTGGACGGGGGCAATGACGACTTCAAGCAGCCGGCTTATGGCGGATTCGATCCGAAGGCCCCGCGCGCCGAGCGCATCGGTGAGATCGCCAAGCAGCTCGCCGCCGTGGTCCGCTCCGTAGACGCCTCGCGTCCCGTGACCGGCGCCCTGGCCGGCGTGGCCATGTCCAACCAGACCGCTTATCCCGAGGCAGTGGACGTGGTGGGCTACAATTACACGGAGTCCCGCTACGCCGCCGACCACGCCACCTATCCGGACAGGATCCTCTACGGTTCCGAGAACAGCGGCAACTACGCCGCCTGGACGGCGGTGCGTGACAACGACTTCATCTTCGGCCAGTTCATCTGGACCGGTACCGACTACCTCGGTGAGTCCAACGCCTGGCCTTCCCGCGGCTTCCATACCGGCTTGATGGATTTCGGCAGCTTCCCCAAACCGCGCGGACATTTCTTTGCCTCCCTCTGGAGCGAGACACCGGTCTGCTACATCGGCACCTCGCTGCGTCCGGCGGCCCGCCAGGGCGGGCGCGGCGGCGATACCACCGATGCCTGGGATACCTGGAATTATGAGGAGGGGCAGACCGTACGCGTGGTCTGCTACACCAACGCCGCCAGCGCCGCACTCTTCCTGAACGGCCGCCAGGTCGGCGAACGGACTCCTTATAATAAAGAGAACGGTATCATCGGATGGGATGTCCCTTACGCCCCCGGCACGCTCCGGGCCGTCGGCTACAATGCCGCGGGAGAGGAGGAGTCCTCCTATGAGATCAAGACCTGCCAGCGTCCTTATGCGCTGCGCGTGACGGCCGACCGCACTACGCTCGCCAAGGGCGGCGTGGCACACCTGACCGTGGAGGTTGTCGACGACAACGGCAATTTCGTGCCGTTCGGGGATAACCAGATCACCTGCACCGTCCTGGGGCCGGCCCATCTGCTCGGACTCGAGGGCAGTGACAACAGCGACATGGGGGACTATACGGACAATGTCCAGCGCGCCTACCAGGGCCGCCTGCTGGCCTACCTGCGCGGCGGTCCCGCGCCTGTGCCCGCCTTCCGCGGCCGTCCGGGCGTGCCCCAGCCGGCCTACGGTGGCCCCGCCCCGACCTCCGGTCCGGTCACGGTCCGCTTCACCGCCCCGTTGCTGAAGGCGGCTGAAATCACGCTGACGGTCGAGTAGAAGCGTTTATTCTCCGGCAATTGCGTCGATCTCTACCAGGGCGCCCATCGGCAGGGCGGCGACCTGGTAGCAGACGCGTGCCGGCTTGTCTGCCGGGAAGAATTCGGCGTAGACGGCGTTCATGGCACCGAAATCGGCGATGTCCTTGAGCAGGACGGTCGTCTTGGCGATATCCTTGTAGTCCAACCCGGCGGCCTTCAGGATGGCGCCCAGGTTTTTCAGGGACTGGCGGGTCTGCGCCTCGACCCCTTCGGGCATCTTGCCCGTCACGGGGTCGATGGGGAGCTGGCCGGAAAGGAACAGCGTGCCGTTGAGTTCAACTGCCTGGGAGTAAGGGCCGACGGCCTTGGGGGCATCGGGCGTGGCGATGCTTCTTTTCATATCGTTTCCTGATTGAATATGTTGTCAAACAAGGTCCGGAGGCGGGGTTCGTCCGCGATCAGCCGGCGGAGTTCCCCCAGCTTGGCGGCATTGGGGGATTCCGGGATCCAGAGTTTGAGATAGCCACCCTCGGCGTATTTCTCATGCAGGTGCTGCACGGTGCGCTGCCAGTGCTCCTCGCGTTCGAGCTCCGGATAATGCCCGAGCCCGAACTGGACCGTGCGCCGGACGATGGTCTCCGGCTCGATCTGCCGGTCGGCCTCGGCGATGATCCTTCCGTAGATGCTCCGCGGATCGTGGTCGAGCGACGCCCGGTGATCCTCCGCAGCTTGCGCGATGGTCTCAATCTGTCCCGGGTTGAACCAGCGGGGGAGTCGGGGGTCCTCCCGGATGATGCGCCCCGAGATGAGGTGGTGGGTCTTGCGGTCCTCACCCAGTCCCGTGTCGTGGAAGGCCGCGGCGGCGTAAATGATGTCTTTGTCCACCGGATAGAAATCCGCCAGGGCCAGCGCATCGCGGATGACGCGCTCGACATGCGGGCGCCCGTGCGCCTTGTCGAAGGTGTCATAGCGGGGCAGGATCTCTGCTTCTATGTAGGCTTGAAGCTCCCGGTTCATGACACGAAGATACGAAAAAGCCGCCATTCCGGCGGACGGTCCGCGAAAATTTTGCATCTTTATACCGTGAAACACCGTGCCTTCCTCCTGCTTCTGCTCCTGCTGTGCCTGCCGGCCGCGGCAGGGGAGCCTTATTTCTGTACGCAGACGGGGAAGGCCCTGTACTATGAGCGTTTTGATGCCGCAGGCGGCAAGCTCCGGCGCACGACTACGATGACGGTGGAAGGCGTGAAGCCTTATGCGTCGGGCCGGAAGGTCGTCTATTCCTTCGTCCTGCGCCGCCCGTCCGGAGCGGACATGTATGGCGGCCCCGCCCGGATGGAGGCTGTCATCGATGCGGACGGCACGGTCCGGCAGGACCTCGGCGCTTCGCTGAAGTCCGTGCTGGGCAATCTCCTGCGGGGCAGGGAACTGGAATCCAGCGGCTCGATGGCGCTGCTTCCGGTGGATATGAAACCCGGTGACAACCTGCCCGAGGCCCACTGCGTCGTGGACGCGCTGGGCGCAAAATACCGCATCGACGTCACGGAGCGCCGGGTCCTGCGGGCCGAGCGCCTGACCACGCCGGCCGGGACTTTCGACTGCCTGGTCGTGCGGGAGCACAAGGTGGAGCGCGGCCCGGGCCGCCACCGCGATACCATTTCGGACAGCTGGTATGTACAGGGGATCGGCTATGTGCGGCACGACACCTATGACAGGAATCTCCGGCTGGAGACGACGGAAGTCTTGAAAAAGTATTAACTTTGCGGATCCAACGAAGTTGAGATGAAGAACGGTCTGACCCTGCTCGCCGCCCTGGTGCTGTCGCTGATGCCCTTCGCATCGGCCGCGCAGTCTGTTTCCCGGGCTGACAGCACGGCGCAGCGTCTCGCCGAGGCGGGTTTCGCGAACGTCCGGGTCGCCGAGACGGAGCAGTTCACGGTCTTTACGGTCGAGAATGACTACTACAAGATTCCGGCCGAGGGCTTCGCGCGTGCGATACAGATCATTGAAGGGGCCGGCCTGGACATGACCCGGCCTGTCAAGTTGATCGGCACCTCTTACAAGGTCCCCCAGGTCACTATCAACTATGACCCGCTGGCCGGCCGCTGGGCTGCGACCAAGCGCCTGGACGAATCGTGGGACGCCGTCCGGGGACAGTCCCTGCGCAACAATTCCTTCGGCAAGGTCGACCTGGTGATCTATCCCGCCCTGTCCCTGACCAACCTGATCATCACCCAGGTATACCAGAGCCTCTGGGAGCTGAAGCCTACCCTGGAAGTGTCCCTGTGGCCCGGCTCCAAGCTGTCCTACCAGATGGTCTTCCCGGTGTTCACGGACTTTTTCGACGCCAGCTACCACAAGGTCCATCCGGGATTCATTACGCTGTCCCAGCGCTTCCGGGACCCCTGGCACCTGAACATCTTCGGCAAGGCCACCGTCGGCAACTTCTCCAACCGCCGCTTCGGCGTGGCCCTGGAAGCAGCATACTGGTTCCCCAACGAGCGTTTCTGGGTCGATACCCAGCTGGGTGTCGTCTCGCCGGCGATGTTCAACGGATTCCAGTGGCGCTACATGTTCGAGCCGCTGTTCGTCTGGAATGTCGCGGGCAACTACTATAATGCCAAGCTCCAGACCCAGTTCCTGCTCCGTGCCCAGCGTTTCCTGGAAGGGGATTACGGCCTCAAGTTCGAGATGATCCGGCATTTCCGCCACTGCTCCGTCGGCTTCTACGCCGAGCGGGGGATCGAGATCTTCGACGGCATCGTCTACCACACCCCGCACACCAACGGTGGCTTCCGTTTCCAGATCGCCCTGCCTCCTTATCGCATGAAGCGGCACGGGTACTACCCGCGTGTCACGACCTCCGGCCAGATGGGTATGGCATACAACGCAAACAACGAGCAGAAGTTCTACAAGGAGTTCCGGACGGAGGCTGGCGACAACATCATGAGCCTGAACTATTACAACCCCTATTATATTAATAGTCAATTGGGGCGGTAAGGAATTTATTTTTAAAAATATTTGTTTTTTTCCTTTTTCTGTCCTACCTTTGTCATTTGGTATGTAGTATGCCGCGAAAGGGGGTACTGCGAACTGCTAGAAGAGAGTTAGTTTAATGTTTAATATTTATTTTAAAGAAATGAAAAAGTTTTTTTCACTCATTGCGTTAGTAGCTGTGTTTGCCGCTTGCCAGCCTGAGAAGGTTCAGACTGCCTTTACGGTTGCCGGTGCTACCGCAACCATCAATGTCCAGGTGTTCAATGTCAACACCGGCGCCGCTTATGGTGGAACCTACACCCTGAGCGCTTCCGAGGGAACTGTCAGTGGTGGTACCGTTGCGATCGAGTCCGCTCAGAGCACCGGCATCTCCAAGCATGACGTGACCCTTACCGTCACGGGTCCGAAGCTCGCCAAGACCTACACCTATGCCGTTACGATTCCCGACGTTCTCGCAGGCGGTCACGCTGACGTCAACGCGATTATCATCGTCGGTGAAGATGGCGATACCTATGATTATGAGGTTGTCGAGAGCGCTACTGAGGAAGTGACCGAGGTTGCCATGGTCAATGACCACTATCCGACCCACACCCACGCCGACACCGATTACTATCTCAACAACAGCGAGTTCCTCCTCGAGGGCGAGATTGAGTACGATGTGCTTTCCGGTTCCGAAATTATCAAGGACTCCGAGGACTTCAAGCTTGGTTTCGATACCCAGGTCAAGGAGAACATCATGAAGGCCTACAACTCCGGCAAGAAGGTTGAGAAGGCTACCCTGCCTATCACGGTCTCCGCTTACGCTATCTGGAGGGCTTGGGCTACCTACACCGTCAAGACTGTCAAGTACACGGTCAACGCTACCAACCTCGCCACGAAGGAGAAGCTTGTCGCCGGTACGTTCAGCGGTTACCAGTATTCTTCCACCAAGGCCGAGTACGAGGAGAAAGCTGCTCCTGGTGCTGACGGTCACTATTCCCCGGGCCACGGCCACGATGCTCACGGCTCCCAGGCCAACGCCGGTGGTGGTATCATCTACTCCGAATAAGCAATCCCTGATTGTCAAACGAAATTAAAAGAATTACGATATGAAACTCAAAGCACTTGCATTGTCTATCGCTCTTGCAGCCGGTATCTTCGCTGCAAACGCCCAGACTGCCTACAAGGGTAATGACGTGTTCCTCGGTATCGGTGGCGGTATCATCTCCACCTATAACGGCGGTTTCAATTCCCCTGCTTTCTACGGCAACATCATGCTCGGTAAGTACATCACTCCGGTTTGGGGTGTCCGTGGTGTCATCGGCGGTCCTTTCCAGACCCTCGATCCCAAGGTGAAGGGCAATGGTTTTGACATGACGGCTGACAACGCCCGTGGTTACAAGAACCAGCTCTTCGGCGAACTCAACCTCGATGGTATGATCAACTTCTCCAACATCTTCGCTACCGACCTCGCCAAGTTCGATGTCTACGGTTTTGTTGGTCCGACCATGAATCTCTCCAAGGAGAACACCGTTCTCTCCAACACCGCCCAGTTCCAGAATGTCCTGCCGGTCGTTGAGAGCAATGACCTGAAGGTCCGCTTCGGCGCCAGCGCCGGTCTCGGCCTCGGTTACAACTTCACCGACGCTTTCGAGCTCGCTCTCGAGGGCCGTTACGGCATCACCCCGTCCATCTTCGGCGACGCCAGCCAGTTCCGCAAGGCTGAGGGCACCGGCCGCGTGACCCTCAACGCCATCTGGACCATCGGTGGCAAGCATGGCAAGTTCGCCCGCGCCGCTGCTGCCGCTGCCGCTGCCGGCTACCTCTCCAAGGAGGCTGCCGAGGCCCTGGCCCGCGAGTATGCTGAGAAGCACCCGAAGACGGTCGAGAAGATCGTCGAGAAGGAGGTCATCAAGTATGTTGACAAGTACATCAACAACGAGATCCCTGCTTCCACCGCAGTGTTCTTCGACATCAACAAGGCCACCCTCACCGAGAAGGATAAGGCTCGCCTGAAGCTGTATGCCGAGTCCATGCAGAATGCCAAGGATGTCACCTTCTCCGTCGCCGGCTACGCCGACAAGGCCACCGGTACTCCGAAGATCAACCAGAGCCTCTCCGAGCGTCGTGCCAAGGCTGTCTATGACTACCTCATCAGCCTCGGTATCCCCGCCAGCAAGATGGAGACTTCCGCCAACGGTGGTGTCGATCCTATCTTCTTCAACAACGATGTGCTGAGCCGCACCGTCATTATCAAAGCGAAATAATTCTCTTTAGATAAATATTATTCTTCCGGAGGACCCGCAAGCGATTGCGGGTCTTCTTTTTTTGTCTCCGTTTCTTTTCCTATCTTTGCAGTATGGATTGCAGCAAGAAATTTGAATCGATTTACCGCCGTTCCCCCGAGTCCGTCGCTTTCTGCCCCTACAGGGTCTGTCCTGTCGGGGCGCACGTTGATCACCAGTATGGCAAGGTGACCGGTTTCGCCATTGACAAGGGGATCCATATCGCCTATAGCACGAAGCTGAACGGCATCGTGGAGTTGGCCTCTCTCCAGTTCGACAAGCGTGCCCAGTGGCACGTCCGCGACGTTTTCGAGACCCGTCGCGGCGACTGGGCGGATTATCTGCGCGGCGCGACGATCGAGCTGGCAAACCGCTACCCCCTTCGCAACGGGATCAGCGGAGTGATCGAGGGGTCCCTGCCTATCGGAGGCTTGTCCTCTTCCGCAGCGGTTACCATCGCCTTCCTGACCGCCCTGTGCAAGGTCAATGACCTGCATCCTTCCCAGCTGGAACTGATCGAGATGGCTTTGCGGGCGGAGGTGAACTACGTCGGGGTGTCCGTCGGCAAGCTGGACCAGAGCTGCGAAGTCTTTTCCCGCAAGGACCAGCTCCTGTATCTGGACACGCAGGACGATTCCTTCGAACTGATCCCTGCCAGCGCTGACATGAAACCCTGGAAGATCGGGGTCTTTTTCTCCGGCCTGGAGCGCAATCTCATGGGGAGCAAATACAATATGCGTGTGGATGAGGTGCGGAGTGCAGCTTACGCGCTGAAGGCATATGCGGGGATGGAATACGGCAAGTTCCGTGAGACGCACCTGCGCGAGGTGCCCCGGGAGGTGTATGACCGCTACAAGGACCGCCTGCCGGTGACCTGGCAGCGCCGCGCGGAGCATTTCTACACGGAATGCGAGCGGGTGGAGCGGGCTGTCGCCGCCTGGCGCGCCGGGGATATCATCGCCTTCGGCAAGGTGTCGTCGGAGAGCTGGCACTCTTCCGTCCACAACTGGCAGACCGGCTCGCCCGAACTGAACACCTTGTGTGAGATTATTCTCCGGCAGGACGGCGTCTACGGCGGCCGGTTCAGCGGTGCCGGATTCAAGGGCTGCTGCATGGCCCTGATCGATCCCGCGTACGAAGAATCCATCGCTGCGGCTGTCCGGGAGGCCTACCTGGCCGCGTTCCCGGCACTCGCAGACAAATATGTGTATTGCGGATGTCATTCCGCAGACGGTGTCAGCCTATGAAATGCCTGATCCTGGCTGCCGGGTACGCCACCCGGCTCTATCCGTTGACGGAGAACTTCCCCAAACCGCTGCTCAAGGTAGGGGAGAAAACCATCCTGGACTGGTTGATCGACGACATCTCCGCCTCCGGGGCGGTGGATGGGTTCGTCGTGATCTCGAACCACAAATTCGCCCGGATCTTCGAGGACTGGGCCCCGGCCGGCGTGACGGTCGTGGACGACGGTACCTCGACCAACGAGACCCGCCTGGGCGCAGTCTGTGACATCCAGTACGCCATCGACCGCCTGTCCCTGGACGATGACCTGCTGGTGATTGCCGGAGACAATGTCCTGGACTTCAGCCTCTGCCGTTTTATCGACTATGCCCGCGCCAAGGGTACTTCCTGTATCATGCGCTACTTCGAACCCGAGGAGGCCCGCCTGCACAAGAGCGGAATCGTCGAGATCGATGCGCAGGACCGCATCCTGTCCATGGAGGAGAAACCCGCCCATCCCCGGAGCCACTGGTGCTGCCCGCCTTTCTATTACTACACAAGGACTGATGCCCGGCGCGTACGGGAGGGTATCGCTGCCGGTTGCGGCACGGACGCGCCCGGCTCTTTCGTTGCCTGGCTGTCCGGACAGGTCCCCGTCCATGCGATGGAAATGCCCGGCAGCCGGTACGATATCGGGAACCTCGAGAGTTACAAGAGGGTAAGCGATACATATAAAGGAATTACAGAGATTTGACAATCTCTGTTTTTTTATTATATTTGCATATTGTACAAAGGTATCGACTATGCTCGAAGACATCAGGTCCAATATCGCCAAGCTGGTTGCGCAGTACGAGGCCGAAAGGCAGCGGGCGGACACGCTTGCCGAGCGCCTGGCTTTGAGTGAGGAGAAATGCCTGCGGTACAAGGAGCAGATAACCGATTTGAACCAACAGATAGACAATCTCGAGTTGATGCGCGCCTTCCAGGCGGCAGGGGATCCTGCGGATGCCAGGGAGCGGATCAACAAGCTGATCCGGGAGATTGACAAATGTATTAAGCTGCTGGAGAACTGATATGGCACAGGACATCACACTGAAGGTCGCCGGTAAGCCTTACCGCCTGAGTGCTGCCACCCCCGAGATGGAGCAGCTGATGCGGCTCGCTGCCGCGGACGTGACCGCCATGATGACGAAGTTCGATGCCCGGTTCCCGGAGAGCAGTCCCGAGGACAAACTGGCTTTCGTGGCCATCCAGGAAGCCGCCGGCAAGCTCTCGGCCCAGAAGAAGATGTCGCGCCTGGTCGAAGAAGTCCAGGCCCTGGAAGGCGACGTGGCTGCCTATCTGGAAGGTATGAAAAAGTGATAAGCCGTCAGGCCCAACTTCTGAAAACAACAAGTTCTTCGGAACCGGGTCGACTCGCCCTGTGGAAGGCAAGCCCGCTACGACGGGAAGCCCGGGACAGGACGGAGCCCAAAACATGATCAGAGGCTTTCTGAAAGCTCGGCTGACGGCTTTTTTCCTTTTTCCCTGCCGGATCATCTGCCCCGATTGGAGCGGATTTTTTTATTATATATATTATGTTTTTGTACTATATCCTAGCTGCAGTTGCAGGCGCCGTACTGGCCCTTGCAATTTATATATTGGTCAGCCGCGCCGCCTCCAAGGGCCGCGCCGATGCCATCATCGAGAAGGCCGAGCTTGAGGCCGAAAACATCAAGCAGCAGAAGATCCTGCAGGCCAAGGAGAAATTCCTCCAGCTCAAGGGAGAGCACGAGAACTTCGTGAACAAGAAGAACAATGAGCTCCGCGACCGGGAAAACAATATCAAGTCCCGCGAAGGCCAGCTGAACCAGCAGGCGAACGAGCTCAACCGTCGTCAGCATGACCTGGATTCCCAGAAGGGTCAGGTCAATGCCCTGAAGACCAAGCTGGACGCCAGGCTCGAGGAGTGCGACCGCATCACCGCACAGGTCAACAAGGAGCTGGAGAACATCGCCGGCATGACCGCCGAGGATGCCCGCAAGATGCTGGTCGAGAACATGAAGGCGGAGGCCCGTTCCGAGGCCCAGGCCTATATCAACGACACGATGGACGAGGCCCGGCTCAACGCCGCCAAGGAGGCCAAGCGTATCGTTATCAACACCATCCAGCGTACCGCCACGGAGACGGCCATCGAGAACGCCGTCACCACTTTCCCGATCGAGAACGACGAGGTCAAGGGCCGCATCATCGGTCGGGAGGGACGTAATATCCGCGCCCTGGAGGCTGCTACCGGCGTGGAGATCGTCGTGGACGACACGCCGGATGCCATCCTGCTGTCCGCGTTCGATCCGGTCCGCCGCGAGGTCGCACGCCTGTCACTGCACCAGCTGGTGATCGACGGTCGCATCCATCCCGCCCGTATCGAGGAAGTCGTGGCCAAGGTGAGCAAGCAGCTCGAGGACGAAATCCTCGAGACCGGCAAGCGGACCTGCATCGACATGGGCATCCATGGCCTCAACCTGGAGCTCGTCAAGCTGATCGGCCGCATGAAATACCGTTCTTCCTATGGCCAGAACCTGCTTCAGCATTCCCGCGAAGTGGCGAACATCTGCGCCATCATGGCTTCCGAGCTTGGGCTGAACCCCAAGATCGCCCGCCGCGCCGGCTTGCTGCATGATATCGGCAAGGTCAGCGACCAGGATCCGGAACTTCCGCACGCTATCCTGGGCGCCAAGCTCGCGGAGCAGTACAAGGAGCGTCCCGAGATCTGCAACGCCGTCGGCGCCCACCACGAGGAGATGGAGATGACCTCCATCTACGCCCCGCTGGTGCTGGTCGGCGACGCCATCTCCGGCGCCCGTCCGGGTGCGCGTCGGGAGGTGATAGAGTCCTATATCAAGCGTCTCAAGGGAATGGAAGACCTGGCCGCGTCCTATCCGGGCGTGACCAAGTCCTATGCCATCCAGGCCGGACGCGAGCTCCGCGTGATCGTCGGCGCCGAGGAGGTGTCCGACGAGCAGGCCGCCCGTCTCTCCACGGATATCGCACAGCGGATACAGGACGAGATGACCTACCCTGGACAGGTGAAGATCACCGTCATCCGCGAGACCCGTTCCGTCGCCATCGCCAAATAGCATCCCATGTTCCGCATCCTCCTTCTGGTGCTGGCCCTCCAGGCCTCACCCCAGATCCATTGGAAGTCCGAGGTCAAGCAGACCCCGGAAGGTACGAACCAACTTGTCCTGACCGGCGACCTCGACGAGGGTATCGACCACGTCACGGGCACCGTCACCTACATGCCCTGCCTGGGGGAGGCCTGCTACCTGCCGGTCGACTGGGATTTCGAAGAGTTTTTCAAGGTGTCCGGTTCTTCCGCGGCGCTCGGCTGGAGTCCTGCAGGCGGTTCTGTAGATTTGTCGGATGGTTCCGCTGCCTCCGCTACCTCCGCTGTCTCTTCTACCTCCGGCAACCAAACATCCGCTCCGGAGAACCGCGGTCTGTGGGCGCTGATCCTGGAGGCAATCCTGTGGGGATTCGCGATGCTGCTGACCCCGTGCGTGTTCCCGATGGTTCCGATGACGGTCTCCTTCTTCATGAAAGGCAGCGAGACGCCCCGCCAGGGCCGTCTCAAGGCTTTCCTGTACGGACTGTTCATCGTGCTGCTCTACACGGTGCCGATATGCCTGATCATCGGCATCACCTGGGTCGTAGGCGGCAGGGGGGTCACGGCCGACATCTTCAACTGGCTGTCGACCCACTGGCTGCCCAATATCATCTTCTTCCTGGTCTTCATGGCCTTCGCTGCCAGTTTCTTCGGCGCCTTCGAGATCACGCTGCCCTCCAAATGGACCAACAGCGCGGACAAGAACAGCGACCGCAAGGGGCTGGGCGGCATCTTCTTCCTGGCCCTCACGCTGGTGCTGGTCAGCTTCAGCTGCACCGGCCCGATCGTCGGGACGGTCCTGATCAAGAGCACGCAGGGAGAGTTCTGGACCCCGATGGTCACGATGCTGGCCTTCAGCGTTGCGTTCGCCCTTCCGTTCACCATCCTGGCCCTCTTCCCGGCCCTGCTCAAGAAGCTCCCCAAGAGCGGCGGCTGGCTCAATTCCGTCAAGGTCGTGCTGGGCTTCATCGAAGTCGCCCTGGGCCTGAAATTCCTCAGCGTGGCTGACCAGACCTACCACTGGCACCTGTTGGACCGGGAGGTCTACCTGGCCATCTGGATCGCTGTGTTCTTCCTGCTCGGGCTCTACCTGATCGGCAAGATCCGCTTCAAGCATGATTCCCCGCTGGAGTATCTCTCCGTGACGCGCCTGACGCTCGCGATCGCGGTCTTCGCGTTTGTCGTCTACCTGATCCCCGGGATGTGGGGGGCGCCGCTCAAGGCCCTCTCGGGATACATGCCGCCGATGGAGACGCAGGATTTCGTGCTTGGGGTTCCGGGCCAGGCCCGGAATAACTACGGCCAGGTCGGGGATGTCACCGGCACTCAGGCCGGGACCATCACCGTCGCCCACGGGCTGCAGGCATACAACAACCTGGAGGACGGCCTGGCAGCCGCCCGGGAGAGCGGCAAGCCGGTCTTCCTGGACTTCACCGGATACGGCTGCGTGAACTGCCGGGAGATGGAAGCGCGCGTGTGGTCGGACCCGGAGGTGCTCCGCCGCCTGCGCGAGGACTTCGTCATCGTGGCGCTGCACGTGGATGACAAGACCCGGCTGCCGGAGTCGAAATGGGTGGTCAACGACAAGGGTAAGACCCTCAAGGACATCGGCCGCGTCAACTCCTACATCGCCCTGCACGATTTCGGTGTCAACGCCCAGCCGAACTATTTCCTGCTGGACGGCGAAGGCCGTCGGCTCGCGGGTCCGCGTCCGTACAACCTGGATATCCAGGGCTTTGTCGATTTCCTGGATTCGGCCTTATAGGCTGGCGATAATCCGGGAGAACAGCTCCGTCATCTTCAACGCCATGGCGTCGGCCTGCTGGACGACGTCGTCTCCGTCGTTGAATTCCTTGGTCGAATTCTCGGTGTTGGCGCAGTTGGTCACGACGGACATGCCGAAGACGCGCATGCCGCAGTGGCGGGCGACGATCACTTCCGGGATGGTGGACATCCCGAGCAGGTCGGCGCCGATCTGCCGGTAGAAACGCACCTCCGCCGGCGTCTCATAGGTCGGACCCGTACTCCCCAGATAGATGCCTTTGCGCAGGGAGATCCCCATCCCGTCGGCGCATTCTTCGGCCAGGCGCTGCAGATCCAAATCATAAGCGCAGGTCATGTCCAGGAAACGCGGGCCGAAATCGTCCATGTTGGGACCGATCAGCGGGTTCGGGAACAGGCTGATGTGGTCCCGGATAATCACTAGGTCGCCCATCCGGAAATCCGGGTTGCAGGCGCCCGCGGCGTTGGAGACGAACAGGAACTTCGTGCCCAGCACGGACATGGTCCGCACGCCGATGGTCACCAGCTCCATCGGGTAGCCTTCGTAGTAGTGGAAGCGGCCCTGCATGGCGATGACGTCCTTGCCGCCGAGCTTGCCGACGATGAAATTGCCTTTGTGGCCGATGGCCGTGGAGACAGGGAATCCGGGGATGTCCTTGTAGGGGATGACGACGGGGTCCTGGATCTGGTCGGCCAGGCGGCCCAGGCCGCTGCCGAGGACGATGCCGACCTCGGGGATGAGCCCGCCGGTCTGCTGGCGGACGTAGTCGGCCGCCATTTGGAGGGTTCTGGTTCTGCTGTCCATATGTTTCAGTGTCTGTGGTTATGCGATCTTGGCGAGGACCTTGCGGGCCTCGGTGATGATTTCCCGCTCGCCCGGGATCTCCCGGTGGCGCATCAGGAAGCGGCCGTCGCAGATGACCGAGTCGATGCAGTCGGAGTGGGCCGAATAGACCAGGTTGGCGAGGAACGGTCCGGGGGAGAGGAAGAAGGTGTTGTCGGTGTCGATGAGGGTGATGTCGGCGATGGCCCCCTCTTCGAGGCGCCCGGAGTCGATCCGGAGCGCCCGGGCGCCGTTGACCGTGGCCATGTCCAGGAGCTCGGGCAGCGGCAGGGCGGACGGGTCGTCCCGCCAGGCTTTCTGGAAGATGGCGGCGGTTTTCATGGCCTCGAGCATGTCGAGGTTGTTCGAAGAGGCGCAGCCGTCCGTCCCCAGACAGAGGTTGATGCCGGCATCCCGCATCTCGTTGTAGAGGAAACGGTAGCCGGACGCGAGTTTGGTGTTGGAGTTGATGTTGTGTATGCAGTGGACGCCGCGGGCGGCGAGCAGTTCGATGTCGTGCGGACTGAGCCAGAGGGTGTGGGCGGCCAGCAGGCGGGGGGAGAGCACGCCCAGGCTGTCGAGGTATTCGACAGGTGACAAGCCGCCGTGGGCGGCTTTGCAGTCCTCGACCTCCTTGCGGGTCTCGCTGAGGTGGATGTGCAGGTTGACGTCGTACTTCTCTGCCAGGTCCGCCGTCCAACGGATCATCTCTTCGCTGACGGAGTAGATGGCATGGAAGGCCAGTTCATAGATGTGTCCGGAGTCTCCGGCACCCAGGAAGGCCTCGCTCTTGGCGATGCACTGCTCCTTCTGGCGCTCCGCCTCCGCGGTGCTGCCCTTGTCCATCACGTCGTAGCCCGTCGCGATGCGGAGCCCCATCTCGCGGGCTGCCTGGACGGACGAATCGAAAAACCAGTACTGGTCGTTGAAGGTGGTCGTGCCGGTCCGGATCATCTCCAGGCAGGCGACCCTGGTACCCCAGTAGACGAAATCATGGTCGAGATGCTCCTCGACCTTCCAGATCTTGTCCAGCCAGGCATGGAAGAGCATGTCTTCTCCGATGCCCCGCATCAGGGACATGGGGGAGTGCGTATGCATGTTGACGAATCCGGGGATGGCGACCTTGCCCGAACAGTCCATCATCTCCACGTCGCCGGCAATCTGCCAGTCCGCGCAGGAACCGGCCGGTCCGATACGGCGTATCCGGCCCTGTCCGATCAGGATATCCTTGCGCTGGTCCCCGACGGTGACGTCCCTGAGAAGGATGGCGCCCATCAGAGGTTCTCGAAATCCACTTCTCCGAAACCTTCAGCGGTACGCTGGGGGATCTCGCCGTGGAAGCAGTTGTCCTTGATGTAGGCGATCACCTCGTCCAGGCCTTCGGCGAACTTCTCGAAGTCCTCCTTGTATAAGAAAATCTTGTGCTTGTCGTACGCGAAGGTGCCGTCGGGATTGCTGCGACGCTTGCTCTCCGTGATCGTCAGGTAGAAGTCCTTGCGGCCCTTGGTGGCCTTGACGTCGAAGAAATAGGTCCGCTTCCCGGCCCGGACAGGCTTGGAGTATACATCTTCCGCATCCCGGCTCTCGTACCTGGCCGAATCGTAATCATCTCTGTACATAGCGAATTTTTTAATACTATACTACTTACAAAAATAGGATTTTTTATCGATTACTTGCTATCTTTGCAAACAAATTTGTTTGAAAGTATGCTCAACCGAAGAATTCTCCGTATCAAGGCCTTCAAGACCATTTACTGCTACGCGGAAAACCACGGTATGACTCTCAAAGAGGCGGAAGCTCTGCTCGATATCTCCTGTGAGTCCACCCGGGACCTTTACCTGTTCCTGCTCGCCATCGTCGGCCCGCTGACGGATGAGGCAAAGTCCCGCATCGAGGCCGCCCGTGCCAAATTCAATCCCACGGAGGAGGAGCTGCACCCCAATCTCAAGTTCGTCGGCAACCGCATTGCGCCCCTCCTGGCGCAGGATCCTGATTTCAGCAAGCTCGTCTCCCGGAAGAAGCTCTACTGGGACCAGTATGACGTCCTGCTCCGCAGGCTCTACGAGCGGATCCGCGAGCGGAAGTATTTCAAGGATTACCTGGACAGCGGGGAGGACTCCCTGGAGGAGGATGCCCGCCTGTGGGTGCGCATCTTCGAGCGCGAACTGGAGGACAGCCCTGAGCTGGCTGCCATCCTGGAGGACCTGTCCATCCACTGGAACGACGACCTGGGCTATGCCCTGGGCTGGTGCTGCCGCACCGTCCGTGCCCTGGGCCAGGGAGAGACCTGGCGCCTGCCGCCCCTGTACCAGAGCGAGCTGCCCGGCAACGAAAACCTGGAGAGTGACCGGCGTTTCGTCGTGAGCCTGCTGCGCACGGCCTTCAACAATTTCGATGCTTTCTGCGCCTCTGTTGCGGAGTTGACTCCGAAATGGAACAGGGACCGCCTCTGCACCACAGACCTCGCGCTGATCGCCTGTGGCATGGCCGAGGCGCGGATGGCCCCGGGAGTCTCCCCGCGCATCATCATCAACGAATACGTGGAGATCTCCAAGTATTACAGCACGCCGGAGAGCAGCGGCTTCGTCAACGGCCTGCTCGACAAACTGATCAACCAACACGAATAACAGAATATGACTACGATGCTTTTACAGGCAGCAGGTGCTGCCGGACAAGGCGCTGCCGGTGGCAGCAGCCTCAGTTTCATCCTGATGCTCGCCCTGATGTTCCTGGTGATGTGGCTCTTCATGATCCGTCCCCAGCGCAAGCAGCAGAAGGAACTCGAAGCGATGCGCAGTGCCCTCAAGAAGGGTGACAAGGTCATCACCGCCGGCGGTATCTACGGTGTCGTCGCCGAAGTCGACGAGCGTACCGTCCTGATCAAGGTGGATGGTGAGACCAAGCTCCGTGTCGACAAGTCCTCCATCCAGAAGGACATGTCCGAGGCTCCCGCCCAGAACGACAAGAAATAACGCTACGTGAAGCGCTGGGTCCAATTCCTCCTCTGCGTGCTTTTCTCGGCCGGTTTCTGGCTCGTTCTCAATCTGTCGCAGAATTATGTCGCGATTGTGAGCGTGCCGGTGGTCGCCGCGAGCAACATCGAAGGCCGGGCTGCCGTGTCCACGTCGGAAGCCACCGCGACCGCGCAGGTCGGGGCGACCGGCTTCCAGCACATTTTCCTGGCCCGCAAGCACAAGCGTCCCGTCCAGGTGACGTTCGCCGCTGCGGATTTCCGGCACGACAACGGGGAATGGTATACCATCGCCAACACGAACCTCTACCGCTACGCCGCCCAGCTTTTCGGCGACGGCGTGTCGGTCGAGAGCTTCATTTCGGAGGACCTGTCTTTCTCGTTCCCTGAAGAGACATACAAGAAGGTCCCCGTCCGCCCGCTGCTCAACGTCTCCTTCGAGCCGCAGTTCATGGCACAGGCGCCCATGACCCTCCAACCGGATTCGGTGCTGCTCTACGGAGAACCTTCCCGGCTGGACAATGTCGATTTCGTGCTGACCAAGCCGCTGGAGCTCAGCGCCCTTCGCAGCAGCGTCCACGGCAAGGTCCGGCTCGAGTCCCCGTCCGGGATCCGCCTGTCCCATGACGAGGCCATCTACTCGATGGAAGTCACCCGTTACGTGGAGATCCCGGCCGAGGTCAAGGTCGGTACGCGCAATGTCCCGGCCCGGGTGGACCTGGCCGTGCTGCCGTCCACGGCGACGGTCGTTTTCCGTTGCGCGTTCCCGACGACCTCCAACCCGGCATCCACGGCGGAATTCTACATCGACTACCGGGATTTCACCCAGTCGCGGACCGGCCGCCTCGTGCCGCGCGCGAGCGGGATACCGCCGCAGGTGATCGACTATACGATCACGCCCGAGGTGTTCGACTGCCTGGTCAAAACCGTGGAATGACGATGAAAACGATCCTGGTCACCGGTCCCATCGGCAGCGGTAAATCCGAGGCCTGCAGGTATCTGGCATCGCTGGATTTCCCGGTTTATGACTGCGACTCCCGCACCAAGATGCTTTATTCGCTGGTGCCCGGGCTCAAGTGTTCCATCGAGGAGCGCCTCTCCCTGCCGTGGGAACGCATCGGGGAGGTCTTCGCGGACGAAGGCAAGCTCCGGACGCTCGAAGAGATGGTCTACCCTTATGTTGTAGCTGACCTGAAGGCATGGAAGGCGGCGCAGACCGCCCCGCTGCTCTTCGTCGAGTCGGCCATCGCGCTCGACAAGCCCAGCTTCGACGGTCTTTACGACGAGGTGCTGCTGGTGACGGCTCCCTATGACCTGCGTGTGCAGCGTAACCCCAAGGCAGCCGAGCGTGACGCGCTGCAGGCGTTCGATCCCGCGCGGATCCAATATACGGTCGACAACGGTTCGACCCTTCCAGATTTACAATTCAAAATCCGACAACTGATATGCAAACTGATTTAGCACGACTTCTTTCTATCTCCGGCCAGCACGGCCTGTTCAGATACATCGCACAGGCCCGTGGCGGTGCCATCGGCGAGAGCCTCGAGACCAAGCAGCGCAAGGTGTTCCCGGCCACCAGCCGGATCTCCACCCTGGCCGACATCGCCATCTATACCAGCGAGGGCGAGATGAAGCTCGACGAGGTGTTCCTCGCGCTCAAGGGTGTCCTGGGTGATGCCGAGGCTCCCTCCTCCAAAGCCCCCGAGCAGGAGCTGGTGGCCCTTTTCTCCAAGGCCATTCCCAATTACGACGCAGACCGTTTCTACCTCTCGCACATGCGCAAGGTGGTGGACTGGTACAACCAGATCGCCAAGTATGCCTCGTTCGATTTCGTCAAGGAAGAGGAGCAGGCTTCGGATGCGCAGGAGGCTTAGGGTCATCACGCTCGGCTGTTCGAAGAACACCGTGGACACGGAGCATCTGCTGGCACAGCTGCCGGCAGATGCTTTCACCATCGTGGACGCCGACGAGCCGGTAGATGTCCTGCTGGTCAATACCTGCGGCTTTATCGGCGATGCCAAGGAAGAGTCCATTGGGGCCATCCTGGAAGCTGTCGAGGCCAAGAAAAGGGGCGAGGCAGGGGAGTTGGTCGTGTTCGGCTGCCTGTCGCAGCGCTACGCCACCGAACTGCCCGCCGAGATCCCCGAAGTCGACGCCTGGTTCGGCGCTCGCGACCTCGCGCCGGTACTGCGCCATCTGGGCGTGCGCCCGGGGCCGTTCGTGACGCGCCGCATCGCAGAGGCCAAGGGGTATGCATACCTCAAGATCTCCGAAGGCTGTGACCGCCGCTGCTCTTATTGCGCCATCCCCTTCATCCGCGGAGCGCACCGCTCCGTCCCGATGGAGGACCTGGTCGCGGAAGCGCAAGGCCTGGCGGCGCGCGGGGTGCGGGAACTGATCCTCATCGCCCAGGATACGACGTATTACGGGCTGGACCTGTACCGGCGCCGCGCCCTGGCGGAGCTGCTGCGGCGCCTCTCGGCCGTGCCCGGGATCGAGTGGATCCGCATCCATTATTCCTATCCGGCGGATTTCCCGGAGGATGTGCTGGCCGAGATGGCCGGCAACCCCAAAGTGTGCAAGTACCTGGACATCCCGCTCCAGCACATCGCAGACGGCGTGCTGGACCGGATGCACCGCCATGTGGACGGCGCCTGGACGCGCGCGCTGATCGCGCGGCTGCGGCGCGAGGTCCCCGGCGTGGTGCTGCGCACGACCATGATCGTAGGGCATCCCGGCGAGACGGCGCAGGAGTTCGAAGAACTGCTGGACTTCGTGCGCGAGGCCCGCTTCGAGCGCCTGGGCGCATTCATGTATTCGGAGGAAGAAGGGACTTACGGCGCAGAGCATTTCGCGGATGACGTGCCGCCGGAAGTCAAGCAGGAGCGTCTGGACCGCCTGATGGAGCTCCAGCGCGAGATCTCGCTCTCGTATAACCGCAGCCGCGTCGGCACTGAGGTCCGGGTGCTGGTTGATGACATCCTGGACGGCACGCTGGTCTGCCGCAGCGAGTTCGAAAGCCCCGACGTGGACGGCGAGATCCTGGTCCGGGGCGCCTCTCCCGAAGTCCGCGTGGGAGACATGATCCGCGTCCGGATCGACGCGGCGGAAGATTATGACCTTATCGGCAGGCAAATTCTGTAAATATTAACAGAATTTTAATATATTTGTCTGTACTAAAACCTGCCAAACATGCCTGAAGATATTTCCAATCGTCTGTTGGATCTGGACAGCATTGTCGCCGCCAAGTTCAAAGGGAAGAAAGTCCCTGGGTTTGTCGTGCGTTTCATGAAGCGTTTCGTGCACCAGGACTGGATGAACAGCATCCTGGCACGCGGGTTTGACGGCGTGGAGTTCTGCGACGACCTCCTGGAACAGATGGATGTCAAGATCGAGGTGGAGGGGCTGGAGAATGTCCCTGTGGATGGTACGCGCTATACTTTCGCTTCCAACCATCCCCTCGGCGCGGTGGACGGCATTGCCCTGTGCTCGCTGATCAACCGCAACTTCGGCCCGATGAAGATGCTGGTCAACGATTTCCTGCTCTATATCAAACCGCTTGCACCGCTCTGCATCGGCATCAACAAGGTGGGCAGCCAGGCCCGCAACCTCCCGGCCCTCATCGATGAAGCCTACCGCTCGGACGAGCATCTGCTCATGTTCCCGGCCGGCAGCTGCTCGCGCAAGGAGGACGGCAAGATTCAGGATCTGCCTTGGACCAAGACTTTCCTCACCAAGAGCATTGAGACCGGCCGTGCGGTCGTGCCGGTCCACTTCATCGGCCGCAATCCGGAACGCTTCTACCGTGCCGACTGGTTCTTCCGAAAGTTCCTGAAGACCAAGTTCAACTTCACCATGCTGTTCCTGCCGGATGCGTTCTACCATGCGCAGCACAAGACCTTCCGGATCATTCTCGGCAAGCCCATCCCGGCTGCCGCCTTTGACAAGACCCGCAAGCCGCTCGAATGGGCCACCTGGGTGCGTGAACAAGTATACCAATTATAACCAGATAGTTATGGAGAAAGTCCTTGATCCGGTAAGCGCGGACCTGCTCAAAGCGGAGCTTACTCCCGACAAGAAACTTTGCAACACCAACAAGGCCGGCAATGAGATCTACGTCATCGACGGCACGGATGCACCGAACGTCCTGCTCGAGATCGGCCGCCTGCGCGAGATCGCGTTCCGCGACTCGGGCGGCGGCACGGGCCTGTCGGTGGACCTCGACGAGTTCGACACCACGACGGACCATCCCTACAAGCAGATCATCATCTGGGACCCGGATGCTTCCGCCATCATCGGCGGCTACCGTTTCATCCTGGGCCCGGACATCCAGATGCAGGAGGACGGCCAGCCGCACATCACCTCTTCCCACATGTTCCGGTATTCGGACCGTTTCATCCAGGACTATCTGCCCCACGTGATGGAGCTGGGCCGTTCTTTCGTGACCCCGGAGTACCAGAGCTCCAAGGCGGGCGCCAAGGCGATCTTCGCGCTGGACAACCTCTGGGACGGCATCGCCGCCGTCATCCTCCAGCATCCGAACATCATGTACCTGCTGGGCAAGATGACCATCTATCCGTCTTTTGACAAATCCTGCCGGGAATTGATCATGCATTTCTTGTGGAAGCATTTCCCGGATCCCGACGAGCTGGGCCGCCCCAAGAATCCCGTGTCAGAGGAGAACGACGGCCGCCTGCTGGACCTGATCCTCAAGGACGACGACTTCAAGTCCGACTATCGCAACCTCAAGGAGGCGGTCCGCAAGCTCGGGTTCAACATCCCGCCGCTGGTCAACTCCTACATGAACATCTCCCCGACGATGAAAATGCTCGGTACGGGCATCAACGACGAGTTCTTCGATGCCTACGATACCGGCATCCTGATCTGCTTCGACGAGATGTATGCCGACAAGCGCGACCGCCACAAGGAGCCGTATTTCCGCCATCTTGCCGAGAAGATGCGCATCCGCTTCCCGGGCATCCGCCAGGAGGCGGAGGAACTCGCCGGCAAGCTGTCATCCATCATGGAAAGCCGTCGCGTGCAGAATTTCAACAAGTTCCTGGAGAACCAGCGGAAACAGATGGTTGAAGCGGAGAAAAAACTCCGCAAGTCCCTGCGGCGCAAGAAGAAGGTAAAAGAAAAAGAAAAGGTGGAGCCGTAAGCCGGTTTCTGTTCATTTCTGCCATTTATCTTCGCAACCTACCCCCTGGCATCGGACGGGCCGTCCTCATCTGCCAGTATATTTGGTCTTGCAGGTCCCGGTGCCGTACCCGCACGGCATCGCTGACGTGCGTCGTGGGCTCTTGCCCCGCGTTTTCACCCTTGCCGGGTCTCCCCGGCGGTTGTTCTCTGTTACGGCTTCCGTAAGGTTACCCCTACCTGCGCTTTCCGCAGCGGGATGCCCTGTCCTGTCCGGACTTTCCTCCCTTTCGGGCGACAGATCGCCCCACCTTTTTTCTGCAAAAATAACACTTTTTTGCGGAAAAAAGGTGGGGCTTCGCTTCCAAACCCCCAGTCGCTTCGCGACAGCCCCCTATGCAGGGGGCATGCGCTCAAAATTGGTTGCAAAAGAAGGCTCTATTGCAATAATTGAAAATCGACGGTGCTTTTGCGAGACAGGCAGCTGCCTGCGAGCAGCACCGTCGATTTCATTATTCGGTTTGTGCCGCCGTCAGCGGGGCGAGGGTGACGGGGCCGAGGAGGCCGGACTCGCGGATGTCCCAGCCGGCTGCGCTGAACTGGCCGTCCGGACCGCGGCTGATGGGCAGGCGCGGGGAGATGTTGGCGTTGTAGAGGATCTTCCACTCCTGACCCTTGCGGTCCATGTCGATGATGCGGTTGGCCATCAGGTTGGACACCTTGACGACGAGCTCGCCGCCGCGGCGGGCCTGCTCGTGGGTCAGGCGGACGGCATACGGCTTCTCGAAGACGGTGCCGAGGCACTTGCCGTCCAGCCAGACGCTGGCGCTCTCGCGGACATCGCCGAGATCGAGTTCCCAGGCGTCCGCAGCGCCTTCGACGGGGGCGAGCCGGAACTTGTATTCGGCCGTGCCGGAGAAGGCCTCATAGGGCTTGCCGTAGAGGGTCCAGGAACTGAGCCGGCTGATGGTGCGGGTATCGGGCAGGGTGGGACCGCCGTCCGTGAAGGTCACGGTCCAGTCGCCGGTCAGGATGCGGCGGCCGCCTTCGACCTTGTAGAAGGGGAAGGCGTCGCCCTCATGGCTGCCGGCGAAGGTCTCGAGCAGCAGGGACTGGTCGGGCAGGAGCTGCAGCCACACCTCGGCCTTGCCGTCGGCGTCCGTGCGGATGCGGCCGAAGCCGAAACGGCCGTCCATCGGGTCGTAGACTCCGATACTGCCGCACACGGCGTCCACGGGGACCCAGCCTGCGATGAGCTCTGCGGTCGGATTCTTCACGAAGTAATAACGGCCGCCGTCGTCCTTGACGCGGCTGATGCACTGCAGGCCGTAGTCATACATGCGCTCGCGGCTCACACCGGCCAGCGAGAGCATGGCGTCCAGGTCGGGAGAGACGCAGATGCGGCCTTTACCCAGGCGGGCGACGCGGATGCCCTCCACGGTGTTGAAGCGCAGGCTGGACTTGAGCTGGTTCAGCCTGGCGCGGTTCTTCTCCAGCTTGCCCAGGCCGGGGACGTCTTTCGGGAGGTCGCCCTGCACCAGGATGGTGGCGCCTTTGCGGGCGAGCGCAAGGAGTTTCTCGAAGGTTTCCAGATACATCTTGTCGCACTCGGGTACGACGAGTGTCTGGTACCGGCTGCCGCCGAGGGTCACGATCCGGCCGCCTTCGGCACGGACGTTCTCACGGACCATCTTGTCCGTGATGTAGTCCCAGGTGTAGCCCCGGTTGTAGAGGACCTCGGCGGATTTGCCGAGGGCGGTCTGTGCGGGGGTGTTCTGGCCCATGTGGAAGAGCAGCTGCTCGCGACCGCGCTCGGAGAGCAGGTCGGTGGCGTCGAAGAAGAGCAGGATGTCGCTGTCGGGATGGCCTGCCTGCAGGAAACTCTGGCAGCGGGCCACGTAGGCGTTGAAGGCGCCGAAATCCTTCCAGAACGGGTTGACCGGCTGGAAATGCACGGCGGCGTAGAACATCCAGCCCGGCCAGGGGGCGTCGTTGGGGGAGAGGCAGGTGCCGTGGTAGAAGATGTGGTTGACGCCTGACAGGAAGTAGGTGTCGACGGAGGTCTTGACATCTCCGAGGGTGGACAGGAAATGCTCGTTCAGCCAGGTGCAGGCCTCGGCGGAGGTGAGCGGCTTGTCGGTCACATGGGCCGCCGAGGAGGCGGTCTTCATGCCGATGATGCTGCGGCCTTCGGTCTCAGGGACGTCGCTGACGCCGTAAAGGTCCATGATGTTGGCGGGGGAGCCGTGGGCCTGGTTGCGGATGCCCTTGCCCTGCTTGGCGGCCCAGGCCTGCCAGCGGGCGGAATAGGTCTCGCGCAGCAGTTCGCCGATGGTCTCGCGGTAGTCGAAGACCACGCGGTCCTGGACCTCCTTGTCGCCGGCGAGGCCGAGCAGCTCGGCCATGTGCGGCTTGAGGTCATAGCCCCGGCGGGCCTGGAACTGCTCGAAGAAGTCCGGCGTCCAGTCGGAGTTGCCCTGGGCGTCGTCCACCTCGTAGGAGTCGTTGAAATAGTAGCGGATCTTGCTGACGTCATAACCGGCGAACGCCTCGTCGAATTTCTTGAGGTAGCGGTCGATGGCCTCGGCGGAGAAATGGTCGATCACGTCGCCTTCGCCGCCCGGCCCGGCACGCTCCACGAGCTTGCCGTGCCAGCCCAGGAAGAGCGCGCAGAGCGTCCAGTCGCCCTCCGGCGCCGTCCAGTCCAGCGTGCCGTCGGCCTGGACCCTGGCGGTCAGGTCTTCATAGGCGCCGTCGGGACCGTGGGCCGTGACGGCGATGACCGGGAGATCGAGCGGGTAGCGGACCTGCTCGTAGGCATGCTGCTGCAGGCTGTCGTTCTGGGCGATGGGATACTCCATCCGGGAGATGTCGTCGCGGATGCCGATGGTGCGGACCATCGGGCGCTCGGTATACTGGATCTTGTCCTGCAGGCGCTCGCCGCCCTTGAGCGTGAAACTCTTGGTGGCGAGATAGCGGCAGGCATAGTCCGGGGTGACCCAGTTGCCGCCGAAGGGCCAGCCGGAGGCGTTGGCCAGGTCGATTCCGAGGTCGTATTCGTCGGCCTTGTCGAGGGTGTAGGTGAAGAGGTCCATCCAGGCGGGGGTGAGGTATTCCAGGTAGCGGTCCTCATAGCCTTTGGCACCGTAGATGGTGGTTACTTCCATGCCGCCCAGGCCGGCGGCGGCGTACTGCTCCACCATGGTGTCGATGTCGGCTTTGCCCACGGCGCTGGCGGGCCACCACCAGCGGGTCCAGGGTTTTGCTTCACGGGTGATCTCGGGCCAGGCGAGCTGTCCGGTCTCCGGCTGGGACGGGACCGGCCTGGCGCCCCGGTCGCAGGCGGCCAGGGCCAGCACTGCGGCGCAGGCCAGCAGGGCGGAGCGCAGGGTGCGGTAGAAAGACTGTGTCATATCGTGTTGATAATTGGTATAATCGTTCGTGTCAGACAAATATAACGCAAATGCTAGAAAAATGCTAACTTTGCGTTTATGAAACAGTTTATCCGCATGGGATTGCCGCTGCTGCTGGCCCTGCTCTGCACGGCCTGCTCGGCGCGCGTGAAACAGTACAAGATAGAGGTCGTGAAGGAGTATACGCACGACACGAAAGCCTATACCCAGGGACTCTTCTTCCAGGACGGCCGCTTCTACGAGAGCACCGGCCAGTTCGGGGAGTCATCTTTCCGAGAGGTTGAGCTGGAGACGGGCAAGGTGCTGAGCAAGATGGATTTCCAGCAGAAGTATTTTGCCGAAGGCTCTGTGATGTTGGGTGGCAACCTCTATATCCTGACCTGGCTCAACAAGGTGGCGTTCGTCTATGACGCCGCCACGTTGCAATACAAGCAGACCTATTCCTATCCGCGTGAAGGCTGGGGCCTGACCACGGACGGGAAGTCGCTGATCGCCTCGGACGGCTCCGCCCGGCTGTATTTCCTCAGCCCGGAGTTCAAACAGGAGCGCGTGGTGAACGTGACCATGGACGGTCGTCCCGTGCGTTATCTCAATGAGCTGGAGTATATCGACGGCAAGGTGTGGGCGAATGTCTATACCACCGACATGATTGTGATCATCAATCCCGACAGCGGCGTGGTGGAGGCGAGCATCGACTGCAGCGGCCTGTTGCCGCGCAAGCTCCGGACCTCGGATACCGATGTGCTCAACGGCATCGCCCGGAATCCCGCCGACGGCAAGATCTACCTGACCGGCAAGTACTGGCCGCGACTCTACGAAATCAAACTGGTCCCTTCGAAATGAACAGAATCCTGACAGGCGCCCTGTGCGCCTTTTTTCTTCTCTCCGCCCTGCAGGCGCAGGCGGACGGCTTCCGGTTTTCCTCCCTGCTGGGAGACAATATGGTGCTGCAGCAGCAGACGCAGGCCCGCATCTGGGGTACGGCGGACAGTCGCGCGGAAGTGACCGTGACGGCATCATGGCTCCGGCGGCCCGTCACCGCGCGGGCCGATGCCGCCGGGCGCTGGGAGGTCCTGCTGGACACCCCGGCGGCGGATTTCACCCCGCAGACCATCGTCGCCGAGAGCGGCGGGGAGCGGATCCAGGCCTCGAACGTGCTGATCGGCGAGGTGTGGTTCTGCTCGGGCCAGAGCAATATGGAGATGACCCTGGACGGGGGCCGGGATACGCCCGTCGAGGGCTCGCTCGAGGAGATCGCGATGTCCCGCCAGTACAAGGGCGTCCGCCACATGACCGTCCGCAAGGACCGTGCGCTGGAGCCGAAGGAGGACGCCGAGGGGACTTGGGAGGAGTGCAATCCTGCCACGGCTCCGCATTTCAGCGCGGTCGGCTATTTCTTCGCCAGCCGCCTGTCGCGGGCGCTGGATGTCCCCGTGGGGATCATCAACGCCAGCTGGGGCGGCTCCGTGATCGAAGCCTGGATGAGCCGTGACCTGCTCGCTTCCTGCCCGGATGTCGACCTGACCAAGGCTTCCGATCCCCAGGTCAACGACATGTACAAGCCGATGATCATGTACAATGCGATGCTCAAGCCCGTGAGCCGCTACACCGTGGCGGGCATCATCTGGTACCAGGGAGAGTCCAATATCAGCATCGCCTGCTACGAGTATGCCGACCGCCTCACGGCGATGGCGCAGCGCTGGCGCGAGGATTTCGGCCGCGGCGAGCTGCCTTTCTTCATCGTGGAGCTGTCCCCGTATGACTACTATGACGGCCAGTATGGCCTGCAGGACGGCCACGGACCGATCCTGCGCGAGCAGCAGTTCATCGCCTCGCAACGGATTCCGGGGGCCGCCATCATCGGGACCAACGACCTGGCGTACGAGTACGAGCGCACGCAGGTCCACTCCTCCCAGAAGCGCCAGGTAGGGGAGCGGCTCTGCTACATGGCGCTCAACAAGGTCTACGGCTATACGGGAGTCCAGGCGCTCAATCCCTGCTTCAAGTCGATGCGGGTCGAGGACGGCCGGGTGATCGTGTCTTTCGACAATGCCCGTTCGGGTTTCCTGGGGACGGACGAGATCCGCGGCTTCGAGATCGCCGGCGCCGGCGGGGTCTTCCACCCGGCCCGGGCCGAAGTCCGGATGTCGTTCCGCGAAGGTCCGACGGTGGTCCTCTCGACTCCCGCGGTGCCTGAGCCGGTCGCCGTCCGCTATTGCTACAAGGATTTCGAGGTCGGCACCCTCAAGGGCGCCAACGGCTTGCCTGTCATTCCGTTTAACGCTTCTGTTAAGTAGTCGCGAGGCAGGAGCTGCCTTCGCTTCGCTATCGGGCCGCCGCCTGACGGCTGGCCCGACCCTGCCCGGGCAAACGCTGCGCGAAGGCAGCTGCCTGCCTCGTCCTGGTATCCGCCGGCACGTGCTGTTCGCTCCTCCCGAAACCGGACCTGGTCCACCTGCTTCTTCGGAGCGATTACCTGTCCGAGTTTCTTCCCTCTTGGTTGACTTTTCTACCCAAGATGACTTCTTCTTAGGTGTGACTGTCTTCCTAGGGTGGACCTGGTCCACTTTGATGAGGTGTACCTGGTACACCGATTGCCGGGCAGAGTAGCCTCTGGGGCACGGTCGGTGGACCTGGTACGCCTTCTGAAATCGGACCTGGTCCACCTGCTCTCTTCGGAGCAGAGCTACCAAGGGAGTCTGAGGGAATAATTGACATTCGGGCAACCTGAGGTGCGGAGCGAGCCCCCGAAGCTCGCTCCGCTGCCTCCGGTAACTGCCGCGCTTCGTAATGCGCGGCAGTGGTGGCCTCGAACTGCCATACAAATCCTTACCTCCTTTTCCGGATTCCTCACTCCCGGGAGCAGCCGCGCCTCCTTTTGCGCGGCTGCGATTCGGCCCTCTCTCCGGGAGCCCGCAGCGGCTATGCGCGCGGCGGCGAACGGTTTAGATACCGGTCCGGGCCAGAAGCTGGCGGGAAGGGGCGAGTCGCCGCCGCGCGAAAGGGGGCGTGGCGGCTCCCGCGGGTAGCAGGAGATGGGGTGTTGGTTGGATCGCGATTCACTCCGGAGGCTCCGGCTGCCCGGGACGGACGACCGAATTATCAATTGCCACGTAATAACCTTACAATCAAAGAAATATGAATTCTCGGGCATGAGAAAAAGATCCCCGTGTTTTAGTTTCTCATTGGCTATCACTGTTTTACGCGCCAATAATTATGTGTCGTCGGTCCTGAGAACCTTCTCAGTCATAGTAGAACATCAGAGCTTTTGTCATTCGTTATGACGAGAGCTCGGAGCGCAGCGACTGGGGGAGTCTGAGGGGTCATATGAACGACAAAAGCTCGCTGTCACAGCGAGCTTTTACGGTTAGTTAGTAGTGTATTACCTTATAGAAGGTTAATTATTGTTGGTTAGAAGTCTCCGGTGCAGAACCGGAGTAGAGTTGTTTCATTTCCGACTACAAAGATACGCACATTTTTTAATTCAGCAAACTTTTTTGAAAAATTTCTCAAAAAATTTTTGCGAGTTTTTAAAATTATTTATTAATCAGCTCCGGTCTCAGCGCCTTTGTGCGCTCCAGTGCCTGTTCGTCCTGCCAGGCCGCAATCAGCTTCGGATTGCCGCTCAGCAGCACCTCGGGTACCTTCCAGCCGTTGAACTCGGCCGGGCGGGTGTAGACGGGCGGTGAGAGGAGTCCGTCCTGGAAGCTGTCCGACAGGGCGGAGGTCTCGTCGGTCAGCGCGCCGGGGATCAGGCGGACGATCGAGTCCGCCAGCAGGGCCGCCGGGATCTCCCCGCCGCTGACCACATAGTCGCCCACGGAGATCTCCCGCGTGACGAGGTGTTCGCGGATGCGGTGGTCAATCCCCTTGTAGTGTCCGCAGAGCAGGATGATGTTTTCCTTCAGGGAAAGCTCGTTGGAGATGGACTGGTCCAGCCGCTCGCCGTCAGGGGAGAGGTAGATGATCTCGTCGTACTTCCGCTCGGCCTCGAGCTCCCGGATCATCTGGTAGACGGGTTCGATGCGCATCACCATCCCGGCGTCGCCGCCATAGCTGTAGTCGTCCACGTTCTTGCGGGGACCGATCCCGTATTTGCGCAGGTTGTGGACCCGGATGTCCACCAGGCCTTTCTTGATGGCTCGCCCCACGATGGAGTAGGAGAGTGGGCTCTCCAGCAGCTCGGGCACGACGGTGAGGATGTCGATTCTCATGATGGTAAGTTTTGTCCTGCAAAATTACCCTTTTTATTTTATTTTAGTATATTTGTAGGTTACAACAAATCTATTAACTCTGATATTATGAGCGAAAACATCAATCCTGAAGAGATCCGGCAGGTCCTTTCAGATGTAGAAGGCCAGGTGGACACCGTATCCGAAGAGGCCGTGGAAGTCGCCGAGAACGTGGCAGCAACCGTAGAAGAAACCGCACCCGTGCAGGAGGAGACTCCTGCCGCAGAGACCCCCGAGGCCCCTGTGGCAGAGGCCCCCGAAGCTCCCGCAGCAGAAGCAGCCCCCGAGGCCCCCGCCGAGGAGGCCCCTGCGGCAGAGGCCCCTGCGGAGCCGGCGGCGGAGAAGGCTGACAGTTTTGCGGACAAGACCCTCGCGGAACTTTCCGATTTGTTCGTGCAACTCAAGGACAGTGCGGAGCGGATGTCCCGCTCCAAGGAGGCCGAAGCCATCAAGTCGGCTTTCTACAAGCTGCTCGGCAAGCTCAAGGGCGAGAGCGGCGTGTCCGAGGACGGTGCGTCCAGCCAGAACAATCCTTTCGATGCCGTGGAGCAGAATTTCAAGGCGCTGTATGCCGACTACAAGAAGGAGCGCGCCGAATTCAACAAGCAGCAGGATGCCCAACGGGAGGAGAATCTGGCCAAGAAGCAGGCCATCATCGCAGATCTCAAGGCCATCGTAGAGGGCCAGGAGGATGTCAGCGCCCAGTTCCCGGCGTTCCGCGAATTGCAGAACCGCTGGCGTGAGGCAGGCCCCGTGCCCGCCACGGCCTTCCGGGACATCAACGATACCTACCAGTTCTATGTCGAGAAGTTCTACGACATGGTCAAGATCAACCGTGACCTGCGCGACCTGGACTTCCGCAAGAACCTCGAGGCCAAGGAGGCCTTCTGCGAGGCCGCCGAGAAGCTCGCCGAGAACGAGAATGTCGTGAGCGCCTTCCACGAGCTCCAGAAACTCCACGAGCAGTGGAAGGAGTACGGCCCCGTGGCCAAGGAGAAGCGTGAGGACATCTGGAATCGCTTCAAGGCCGCGACGGCCGTGATCAACAAGCGCTACCAGGCCCATTTCGAAGGACTCAAGGAGCAGCAGGCCGACAACCTGGCCAAGAAGACCGAGCTGTGCGAGCGCACCGAGGCCATCGCAGCCCGTGAGATCACCTCTTCGGGCGAGTGGAACGCCGCCTCCAAGGAGATTGAGGAGATCCAGGCCGCCTGGCGCCGGATCGGCTATGCCACCAAGAAGGACAATCAGAAAATTTACGACCGCTTCCGCGCCGCCTGCGACGCCTTCTATTCCCGCAAGCGTGAGTTCTACTCCGGGATCAAGGACAACATGAACGTCAACCTGGAGAAGAAACTCTCCCTCATCGAGCAGGCCGAGGCCCTCAAGTCCAGCACCGACTGGAAGAAGGCCACGGACCAGTTCATCTCCCTGCAGAAGCAGTGGAAGGAGATCGGCGCCGTGCCCCGCAAGAAGTCCGAAGCGCTCTGGAAGAAGTTCCGCGGCGCCTGCGACGAGTTCTTCGCCGCACGCGACGCCAACGCCGGCGGCGAGAACGACTTCTACGGCAACCTCAAGGCCAAGCGCAAGGTCATCGAGGACATCCTGGCCTACGAGCCGGCCGACGATGCCGCCAACGAAGAGGCGATGCGCGCCTTCGCCGAGCGCTGGAACGCCATCGGCCACGTGCCCTTCAAGGAGAAGGACAACGTCGCCAAGGCCTACCGCGACGCGATGCAGCAGAAGTTCTCGTCCTACTCTGCAGCCCGCGGCGCCCAGCCGCGCGGCGGCCGCGCCCCGCGCAGCCCCAAGGACCTGCTGATCGAGAAGTACAACAAACTGCAGCAGAACATCACCACCTACGAGAACAATATCGGGTTCTTCTCCGCATCCAAGAACAGCGAGCCGCTGATCCGCCAGATGGAGGAGAGGATTGAGCAAGCCAAGGCCGAGCTGAAGGAGTTGGAGGCGCAGATCCGGAAGGCCGAGGAGGGCGAGGCGTAATGGACAAGAATTCAATCATCGGCTTCATCCTCATCGCGGCCATCTTCATCGGCTTCTCGATGTTCCAGTCCCGGCAGATGCGCAAGCAGGCCGAACTGCAGGCGCAGCTGGATTCCGTGGCACGGGCCGAGTCGCTTGCGCTCGAGCTCGCGGAGGCGGAGCGCATCGCTGCGCTGCCCGACTCGCTGAAGGACACCG
>JAEEGI010003849.1_pt1 | contig 35523 bp, 25 predicted proteins | sample 8958751 | NCBI WGS metagenome assembly JAEEGI01 (sample SAMN16246545, study PRJNA631951) | gut metagenome | biome: gut microbiome; feature: rumen; material: KS-attached | host: Bos | place: Iran: Karaj | collected 2018-10 | reverse complement strand
CGTTCTTCAAATGAGGTCACTTCCTTGCTTCTTTCCCTCTCGTTCTTCAGTCAACCGTTGTAAACTCTTGTCAACCTTTGTCAACCCTGTCCACGAGATGGCAAAATAAAAGCCCTCAAAATTCTCCGCGGTAGAAATGCGTTGCAAAGATAAGCGGATTTTTGAGAACCACCAAAAAGCAAGTCCGAAGTGTTAAAATCTAAAAGTGGTTGATATACAAAGATTTATCTCCATGTGCTTTTCATTGTTTATGGTTGTTTAGAGGTCTCTAAATACATTGATAGAAGGTTCTAGCGCCGATGCTGGTCACGCTCTCGGGGATGGTGACGGAGGTCAGGCTAGTGCAACCATGGAAGGCATTATTGCCGATGTCGGTCACACCATTGAGGATGATGATGGATGCCAGGCTGGTGCAACTAGAGAAGGCATTGCTGCCGATGCAGGTCACGCCGTTGGGGATGGTGATAGAGGTCAGACTGGTGCAATAAATGAAGGCACAGTCGCCGATGCTGGTCACGCTCTCCGGGATGGTGATGGAGGTCAAGCTGCTGCATTCATAGAAGGCATAGTTGCCGATGCTGGTCACGCTATTGCCAATAATATATTCTTCAACTTGATTCCCAAAGATTGTTCTCATAGAAGAATCTCTGTCCCTTGCTGCGGAGACGATATTATTGCTTTCCAAAGTCACAGATGTCAGGCTAGTGCATTCATAGAAGGCCTCATAGCCGATGCTGGTCACGCTGTTTGGGATGGTGATGGAGGTCAGGCTGTTGCAACCCCAGAAAACACCGTCGCCGATGCTGGTCACGCTCTCTGGGATGGTGACGGAGGTCAAGACGCCACAATCCTTAAATGCATTTTCCCAAATTTCAACGACATTCATAGTTCTTCCGTGGTACTTTAATTTTGAGATGATTCTTGCTTCACCTTTGAAGAAAGTCTCGTTATAGCCAATAACCACCAAATCTCCGTTTTGGACTGTGTATTTTATGTCATCGATATAGTAGTTAGTCTCATCAATCTCTTCAAACCAGTGTTCTCCTTGGGCTATCCCATAGGCATCAACTGTGACAACAATTTCTTCGTCAGGAATCGTTTGCCCTTCGCTGAAGACAATGCTGTCCAGCTGCGCGATGTCGCACTCATAGGCCTTACTGCCTGCTGAATAAAGCGTGACCTTTTGTGCCATCGCTGTCTGTACGCCTGCTGTCACAAAAAGCAAAACTGCCGATATAAGTAAAGATGCCCTTTTCATATTATCTATATTTATAGGTATTCTGCTTGCAAAGATACAAACATTTTCCACGATAACACATATTTCACAACTAATTTTTGAAAAAAGGTGAAGTCAAGGAAGCGCACCTAATGTGTGCCGTGATAAAAATCCTCGTGTATGATTTGGAGGGTTGCAGAAAAAAGCTTAACTTTGTGGCGCGATAGAAGAATGCTTCGCAAGTGAAAAGCGAAAAGTGAAAAGTGAAAAATCACAGTTACAAACAACTCGTCAACTCGTAAGTAAATAGTAAATATCATTATGTCTCCAATCGTAAGCATCATCATGGGCAGCACAAGCGACCTGCCTGTTATGGAGAAAGCAGCTAAGTTTCTCGATGAAATGGGCATTCCTTTCGAGATGAACGCCTTCTCTGCTCATCGTACGCCCCAGGAAGTGGAAGCCTTTGCCCGTTCTGCTGAAGAGCGTGGCTTGAAGGTCATCATTGCAGGAGCAGGCATGGCTGCGGCTCTGCCGGGCGTTGTGGCAGCAAGCACCACACTGCCCGTCATCGGCGTGCCTATCAAAGGCATGCTCGATGGCCTCGATGCCATGCTCAGCATCATACAGATGCCTCCTGGCATCCCCGTGGCCACAGTCGGCGTGAACGGCGCACAGAACGCTGCCATCCTCGCCGCCGAAATGCTCGCCTTGAGCGATAAGGCACTTGCCCAGAAGCTCCGCGACTACAAGCAGAGCCTCAAGGACAAGATTGTCAAGGCAAACGAGGAACTGAAAGAAGTGAAATATAATTATAAAACTAACTAAACAAAGCCCCCTCCCCGCTCCCCCTTGGGGGAGTGCCACAATCTCGCTGCATTGGGGAGACTCTAACGGCAATGTAGCACTCCCCTAAGGGGGAGCGGGGAGGGGGCCGATATTATTATGCGAAGAAAGACACACGAAGTAAAGATAGGCAAGCTGCGCATCGGTGGCGAGAACCGCGTGGCTGTGCAGAGCATGACGACTTGTTCCACGCTCGACACGGAGGGCTGCATCGAGCAGGCTATACGCATCATCGAGGCTGGAGGACAACTTGTTCGCCTCACCACTCAAGGCACACGCGAGGCCGAGAACCTGCGCAACATCAAGGCCGGACTGACAGCACGCGGCTACGGCGACATCCCGCTCTGTGCCGACGTACATTTCAATCCGAATGTGGCCGATGTGGCCGCCACGATTGTGGAGAAGGTGCGCATCAATCCGGGCAACTATGTTGACCCAGCCCGTCAGTTCAAGACGCTGGAATATACCGACGAGGAGTATAAGCAAGAGCTCGCCAGACTGGACGAACGCTTTTGCCGCTTCCTTAATATATGTAGGGAGCACGGCACAGCCATCCGCATCGGCGTGAACCACGGCTCGCTCTCCGACCGCATCATGTCGCGTTATGGCGACACGCCCGAAGGCATCGTCGAGTCGTGCATGGAGTTCCTCCGCATTGCCGAACGCGAGCAGTTCCGCGATGTCGTGGTCAGCATCAAGGCATCGAACACAGTCGTCATGGTTCAGAGCGTTCGCTTGCTCTGCCATCAGATGGAGAAAGAAGGCATGGACTACCCCTTGCACCTCGGCGTGACAGAAGCTGGCGAGGGCGAGGACGGCAGGCTGAAGAGTGCTGTGGGCATCGGTGCCTTGCTCATCGACGGCATCGGCGACACCATCAGAGTGTCGCTCAGCGAGGAGCCTGAATGCGAGATTCCTGTGGCGCAAAGCATCCTGCAGGCGGCTCGTGTGCAGATGCACAAGACGGAGTACATCTCCTGCCCAGGTTGCGGACGCACACTCTATGACTTGCAGGACACCATTCGCCGCATCAAGGCTGCCGTCGAGGAGAAAGCCAAGACCGACCCTCGCTACAAGACGCTCAAGATAGGCATCATGGGCTGCATCGTCAACGGCCCTGGCGAGATGGCAGATGCCGATTACGGCTATGTGGGCGCAGCCCGAGGCAAGGTCTCCTTATATAAGAATAAGGAATGTATCGAGAAGAACATCCCCGAAGAGGAAGCCGTCGGGCGCCTCATCGCCTTTATCGACAAGGACCTGGGTGAAATCTGATAACCTCCGACACTTTGCGGTGTATCCTATACATTATTAAATATAAAAGACTAACAAATATGGCTAACAAATCACTTAAAACATTTTCCTTGGCTTTTGCCTTGCTGGCCTGTGTGTCGGCAAGTGCCCAGGATTTCGACTCAGAATTGCAACTGAGCACTAATGTCACTTATTGGTATCGCATCTGCAGCGCTGCTCCAGGAATGGAGAGTTATGCTATGACAGACCTCTACTCGGAAACCAAGGACGACATAAGCAATGCCATCCACTTGCTTCCTACAGAAGCGGAAAACCATCGCTCGCAATGGAAACTGACGGCTGGCGAGGACGGAAAGGTAGTCATTACCAATCGCGAAACAGGTCGTCAGATAAGTAATACTTCCCTCAATGAGGGCGACCACAATGTCACATGGCTTTCCCTTTCTGGCACCACCGGTCTCAACGTCACATCTCTTGGCGACTATGCTTTCCAGTTGGAGAGTGTCGAGAATGACGGCGTGAATCGTTGTCTCGCTTTGGCTGACATCAGCGGTGAGCCTCTCACTTATCCCGAATCAGCTAAGAGCACATCTTTCATCGGATGGAAGTTCTTCCCCGTTGAGATAAATACAGGCATCGGCTCTGCCAAAGCCGGCAGCACCATTGTTCAGGTAAAGAACAAGCGCATCTTCGTAAGTGGCTGCCCCGAATGGCAACTCTTCAATGCCCAAGGCGAAGAGATGCCTCGCACCGTTTCTCTGGCTACTGGTGTCTATATGGTCAAGACGCTACAGCGAACAATCAAGGTTCTTATCCCGTGATTTCCCACCATAACAACATAACAACATTCATCAAAAGACTAAAACTATGAAAAAATATATTCTCCTTTTCTTGCTGCTTGCACCTTGCTCCTTGCACCTGCTGCAGGCACAAAACTATGTTGTCACCTCGCTGGCCACTCCTGGTGCTGCGGCCTTCACTTCCGACATGATCAAGGATGGCGTGATAACCCTTCCTTTCAATGCAACTTCTCATTCCATTAAGATTGAGACCAACCAACAGAACGTAACCGTCGCCTCCAATGCAGATTGGTGCGAGGCTTCCTATGCCGAAGGTACGCTCACCCTGACCGTTACCGAGAACACTTCCGAGGATGCCAGGACTGCTACCCTCTCTGTTCGCAGCAAGGACTTTCATCCGCTGCTCATTACAGTCAAGCAGGAAGCCCGTCTTGTCTTTGCCGTCATCTCCGATGTTCATGTCGGCAACACATGTGGCGTTGGCTATAAGGTGAAGATTCCGCAGGCACTGCAGCATATCACAGCTCGCGGCAAACTCGATGCAATGGCCGTAGTGGGCGACCTCACCGATGGTGGTACCGTATCTCAATATAAGGAGTTTGTGCAGTTCTTCGGCAACGAACAGAACATCCTCAATCCCATCGACAAATACCTCTTCATGATGGGCAACCACGACAACTTCCCTAAAGATTCTCAGAATCAACCCATTGGCCAGTCCAACTACCAAAATGGTCTGAAGGCGTTCAATGGAGGAAAGTCATATCCCCTCGACCAGTATGTCCTCATCAAAGGCTATCCCTTCATCACTATCAGCTGCCGTTCCGGCGCCAATAACGACGACAACACCAACAATGGCGAAGCTTCTTATCCCACATCCGTGGTGAACACCCTGAAGCGCTATCTGAAGCAAGCTGCCGAAGACGCTCCTGGCAAGCCTATCTTCGTCTTCACCCATGTTGCTCCCCGCAACACTTGCTACAGCACTTGGGGCGATTTGGAAGGTGCTGCTTGGGCCATGTGGAGGTTGAACAAGACGCTCAATGAATACCCGCAAGCCATTGTCTTCTGCGGCCACAGTCACTATCCTCTTGGCGACCCCCGCAGCATCCATCAGGGCGCCAATCCCAACAGCAAGAACATGAACTACTATACCGTTGTCAACACGGCCAGCACAACCTATTCCGAGATTAACCCGGGAGCTGTAGAGGCAGGCATTCATCCCGAAGGTTACACCCATGTCACCGAGGGCCTGATTGTGGCAGAACGGTCCGATGGCAACATCGAGATTCGCCGTTACGACACTTATCGCGATTTGGAAATCGATCATGACCATCCCTGGGTCATCAAGGCTCCCTTCAACGGCAGTCAATTCCAGTATGCCGATGTCCGCGACAAAGACGACAATCCCAACAACGTTCCTCTTCGCACAGGCCTGCCTGCTCCTGCCTTTTACAAAAGCGCTGAGCTGAAGCTGGACATCTATCCGACGGACGTGACGGTTTCTTTTCCGCAAGCCACCGACAATGAGTGTGTCTTCCGTTATAACGTTCGCTTGCTCAAAGATGGCAACGAGGTCAAGAGTACCTTCATCTTCTCGCAGTTCTATCTCATGAAAGACATGCCCCATACGCTTTCCTATACCTTCGAAGGCTTGGAAAAAGAAACAAAGTACACGGCCGAAGTCACCGCCTACGATTCCTACGACAATGTTTCCTATCCCTTGACAGCTACCTTCACCACTCCTTCCGTCGATGCACCTCTTCCCGACCCCATCGGGTACTGGACTTTCGACAATCCCGACGACTTGCTGGCAGGGAAAGGCGTTGCCACCCTTCAGGGGGCCACTCATGAAAAGGGTAATGTGCATCCCGTCGCCAACCTCGCTGATGCAGCCATCACGGCAGCAGACGGACCTACCGACGACAACAAAGCCCTCTCTGTCCCCATCAACTCCAGCCTACTGATGAGCACAAACATCAACACCAACACCCTCAGCACCTACACCTTCCTCATGGATATTCATTTGGCAGAAACCAGTAGCTACACTTCTCTTTTCCAGAACGACCTTACCAATAGCAAGGACGGTAGCCTCTTCGTTAACAACGGAACGATTGGCAAGACGGCATCCGGCCTGGGCTACAACGGCATGATTTCCTCCACCGGCTGGCACCGCATCGTCTTTGCAGTCAGGAACAACAAAGCCAAACTCTATCTCGACGGCAACATGATTGGCCAAAGCTCATCGGCCAACGAGGCGAACTGGCAGCTGAGCACCGGTGCGCTCTTCTTCGGAGACGAAAATGGCGAGGAACATCTGGTGGAAGTTGCCGAGTTGCGTTTCTGGGACAAGATGCTCACAAGCGGACAGGTGTCAGAGCTTGGAGGCGTATCCGGTTATGTGGTACCCGAAATAGTCATTCCCGATGCCACCGGCGCCTGGACATTCGACAATCCTGACAACCTCATGGAGGGCACAGGCCTCAGCAAGCTGCAACCCGCCAAACATTCGAAAGGCAGCGTATCCGTCAGCACCATTGCCGGAGCAGGCATCAAGACAGTGGACGGTCCCTCGGGTTCGGGCGGCGCAATCTATGTGCCCAAAGGTTCCAGCCTCAAGATGACCACCAACCTCACAGCCAGCAGCCTCAGCACATTCTCCTTCATGATGGACATCAAGCTCGATGCCATCGGCAGCTACATGCCCTTCTTCCAGAACGACCCCACCAACAGCCGCGACGCCTGTCTCTTCATTGGTAAAGACGGCACCATCGGCATCAGGCGCGCCAACCTGGGATACAGCGCCGCGAAAATAACCGCAGGACGGTGGCACCGTGTTGTGATTGTGTCGAAGAATGCCAAGATGACAGTCTATCTCGATGGCACGAAGATTGTGGGCGAGAGTCCCGATGCCGACACCGAGAGATGGAAGCTGGGCAAATCCGTGCTCTTCTTTGCCGATGAAGACGGCGAAGAGACAAACATCGAGACAGCCGAGATACGCTTCTGGGATGTGGCGCTCGACACGGCGCAGGCCTTCAAGCTTGGTGCCGCAGGAAACTGAGAAGCATGAAAGTCTATCTCATCAAACGCCATCCGATGGGCAAGAAGTTCCTGGCCATCTGCCTCTTCGGCTTCATCTTTTCCGTGCGGCCGCTCAGCAGGTCGGAGCTCAACCACGAGCTCATCCATGTGGCACAGCAACGGGAACTGCTCTTTCTGCCCTTCTTCATCTGGTACGGACTGGAATGGCTCTTCCTTTTCCTGAAATACAGAGACGGCATGAAGGCCTACCAAAACATCCGTTTCGAGCAGGAAGCCTATACGCATCAGGACGATTTCACCTACCTCAAGACCCGGAAACACTATCAGTTCATGAGGGGTGAAATCACAGCTGCAGAGGGGTGAGAAAACGCCGGCTGCGGCGATGCCAATCCCCGCGTGCGGCGATGACCATTTCCGCGTGCGGCGTTGGGCATCCCCGCACGCGGCGTTTTTTGTCCCCCTTTGAAGCGATTATTCTCCCTCTTTTTTTCGCATCTTCTCTTAGGCGGAAACAAAAAGAACCGCACTTTGATATACATAGAAAGTACCTTCGCCCGACAATAAAAAGAAAAATTTTGGTTTTCCTTTTGTATTGTGCTTGCTTATCCGTACCTTTGCAGAAAACTATAACTAATTTTATTATGAAAAAACTATTTTTATTCTCTGCATTACTTCTTTTTGTACTGTCTCCCGTTTTGGCGGACGAAGTGACAGTGGCCGACTACAACATCATCCCTCTTCCCAAGGAAGTGAAGTTGATGAGTTCTGATTCTAATCAGCATTTTGCCCTCAAAGAAGGGAATGGCATCTGCTACGACCAGAGCAATGCCGAATGCACCCGTATCGCGCAGTTCCTCCAGGAATGGACGAAAGAAGCTACAGGCGTGAGCCTCCAGTTGACGCCTGACAACAAAGGCGCTCAGATTAAGTTGCGCCTCGTCTCGACTGCCGCTCCTAAAGGCAAAAAGAGCAAAAAGCCTGCTGCTCTGACCGAGCAGCAGAAAGAGAGCTACACCATGAAGGTGACGGAGAAGGGCATCGAACTGACTGCCTACGAGCCTGTCGGGCTGTTCCGTGCAGCACAGACGCTTCGCAAAAGCCTGCCCGTCACGAAGGACACCAAGAAGGTTGAGTTCCCATTCGCGGAGATTTCCGACCAGCCTCGCTTCACCTATCGCGGCGTCCTGCTCGACTGCGGTCGCCATTTCTTCTCGGTCGAGTTCATCAAGCAGTTCCTCGATGTGATGGCCCTGCACGGCTGCAACCAGTTCCATTGGCATCTGACGGAGGACCAGGGCTGGCGCTTCGAGGTGAAGGCTCTGCCCGACCTTGCAAAGAAAGGCAGTGTGCGCCAAAAGAGCATCATCGCCCCAGCAAAAGTGCGCCTCTACGACAACATTCCTTATGGCGGCTACTACACGCAGGAAGAGTGTCGCGATGTGGTCAGGTACGCTGCTGAGCGTTACATCAATGTCGTGCCTGAAATCGACATGCCCGGACACATGCAGAGCGCCCTTCATGTCTTCCCGAACCTGGGTTGCACAGGCGGTCCGTATGTTGTGGCTCCGCATTGGGGTGTGATGCGCGAAGTGCTTTGTGGCGGCAATCCCGAGACGCTGACCTTCCTGAAGACCGTCTTCGGAGAGCTTTGCGACGTGTTCCCCTCTCCCTACATCCACATCGGTGGCGACGAGTGCCCGAAGGAGCGTTGGCAGAAGTGCCCCAAGTGTCAGGCTAAGATTAAGGAACTGGGTTTGACAACCGAGGACGTCAAGGTTGAAGGCGACGGCGGCAGAGGCAGTCAGGACGGACGTAGTGCCGAGAACAAGCTTCAGAGCTACATCAACCACGAGATTGAGCAGTTCCTCGCTGCCCGAGGTCGCAGCCTCATCGGTTGGGACGAGATTCTTGCCGGAGGACTGACAGAGGACGCTATCGTGATGTCTTGGCGCGGAACCAAAGGCGGAGTCGCAGCGGCCAAGCAGAAGCACCGTGTCATCATGAGTCCCAACGTCTTCTCCTACATCGACCATCCGCAGCTTGCTGACCTCAGCAAGTCACCTCGCACGACCGACAGCTACGTCGTCAGCTGCTCGAAGATTTACGGCTTCGAACCCCTCGTTCCCGAAGAGCTGACAGCAGAGGAAGGCGACTGCATCCTCGGCGTTCAGGCGAACCTCTGGACGGAGCATGTGGCTTATCCCGAGCACGCGCTCTATCAGTTGTTGCCGCGCTTGGCCAGCATGTGCGAAGTGCAGTGGTGCAAGCCCGAGCAGAAGGACTTCGAGGGGTGGAAGAAGCGTCTGCCGCAGTTGAAGAAGCTCTACGACAAGATGGGCGTCGTCTATTGCAACGAAGTGGAATAAACAGGTCAGCGCCGCGCATTTCAATGTGAATGTGCGGCGCTTGCAATACAACAGGATATTATTATAAACCTCTAATTTATATGACTATGAGAAAGAGTTACTTTATTGCCTTGCTTCTAATTGCAGCAGGCCTACAGACAACCTTTGCACAGAAGGTGCAGCGCCAGGTGATGATGGTGAAATACGGAAACGACCAGACATTCAAGCACACAATCGAGGATGTGAAAGAAGTTACGTTTGGAACCGTCGTAGAAGATTGGGAGTATGTTGACCTTGGGCTTCCCAGCGGTACGCTTTGGGCAACTTGCAATGTCGGTGCCGAAAAACCAGAAGACTCCGGTTACTTCCTTGCCTGGGGCGAAACGACGCCAAAGGGTACCTACAATTGGAATACTTACAAGTTGTGCAAAGATGGCAGTAGTCATAACTTGACAAAGTATTGTTCTAATTATTACTATGGTTACAACAACTATGAAGATAACTTTACGGAGTTGCTTGCCGCAGACGATGCTGCCACAGCAAACCCAGATTGGGGCAACGAATGGCAGATAGCAAGCGTCGAACAGTTCGATGAATTGTTCAGCGCCAATCTAACCACAAGACAGTGGACAATACAGAACGGCCAAAAAGGCATGCTTCTTACCAGCAAAAAAAACGGCAAAAGCATCTTCCTGCCCGCAGTTGGCGCTATGAACGAAACAACACATGGAGACGATGATGAAAATGCTATATATTGGACGCGTACGCTTTATCCCAATTATCCATATTCGTCTTTTGTTCTGATTTTTACGTCAAACAATAGTTTTACCACTTCTTTACCTGTAGATCGTTATGCAGGGTTGCCTGTCCGAGCAGTGAGAAGGTATAAGAATTAGTAACAAACAAGAAGCTGTTTCAAAATACACTTATTGCAATAGCAACAACGGATTAAACGGATTCTACGGATTACTTTAAGTGCTGATTATCAGCGTGGCTAAGATCCGTAAAATCCGTTTAATCCGTTGTTGTTAATTATGACAGTGCTCTTTGTTTATGATAAAAGGATTCTTCTATTCTGTCGAGAAGCGCGACTTCAATCGCGCCTCGGTGCAATAGCATCCGAGAACCAGTCGAAGTCGGCATAGCCGCCTTCTGTGGTCTCTATGCCATCGGTGTGATGATAGCAGAAGAGGCCGAAGCGGGAGCCGACGAAGACGGTGAGGTTGAACGATTGCTGCGTCTCGCCGCCGAAGCGTTCCCACTTCTTGCCGTCGAGCGAATAGAAGAAGTACGCCTTGTTGTCGCCATACTTGATGGCAGCACGAAGCCAGACGATGCCTTTCTTGGGCTTGATGGGCTGTGTCTTCTCGGCTGGAGTGAAGTTCCTGCCAGCATTGCGAACCTTGTCCTGCCTCCAAAGCAACTGATAGCCCTTCTTAGTCTTCTCTACACAAAGCATTGCATACGGATCTTGGAAGATGCAAATGCCTGCACGGTCACCTTCTTTGAGCTTCCTGACATCAAGGCAAATGGTACCTGTACTGGGGTTCTCCTTATCGGCAAAGATGCGCTGCGTCAGCATGCCCTGCGCCTGATGAAGCTCCGCTGCGGCGCTGACAGCCTTCAGTCGCAACCAGCCCGGTCGCTCCGTGAGACTCCAGCCGCCAGCCACCGGATTGTGATTCCATTGCCATTGCATGCCCAGTTCCTTATTTGAGAAGTCGTCGCTGGTGGGCAGCACCTTGATGCGCTTGTCGGCACTGGCCGGACGGGGCACTTTATCGACAAAGCTGACGGGCGGACGCTTACCTTCTGCCAAGATGGGCCAGCCGTCCTGCCACTCGACGGGCAGCAGGTTGGGGAAGCGACCGAAGGCTCCCAAGTCCTCCTGCATCACGGTCCACCACTTGCCCTCTGTATCCTCGAAGAGCGCGCCCTGATGGATGGTGTTAATCTTCCCGTCGTAATGCTTCTCGACGAGCATCTTCTCCTCGAACGGCCCGAAAGGACTCTTCGAACGAAACGCCGCCTGTCCGCTCGGGAAGCCTCCGTAAGTGGCATATATATAGTAGTAGTCGCCTATCTTATAGACGTGGCAACCCTCGAGACCGGAACGCTCACGGACGATGATTTCTTTCTCCTGAATGAAGTTGAAGTCGGCATCGAGCTCGCACATCGAGATGTTGCAGTAGCCGCAAGCGATATAGACCTTGTCGCCATCGAAGAGCATACCCGGGTCGTAGTAGTTGCGGGAGAGGCGGCGCACGTCCCATTCGCCCTCGGGATCGGAGGCAGAGAGCAGCCATGCTTTGTCGTCATTACCGTTGACGAGGAGCCAGAACTTGCCGTTGTGGTACTTCATCGACGAAGCCCACATGCCCTTGGCGTAGGCGTTCTTGCCGCTGCGGAGGTTGTAGCGGTCGTCGTCGAGCAGCGACTTCAGCGGCTGTGCGCAGTATTCCCAGTTGACGAGGTCTTCGCTCTTGATGATGGTGGCTCCCGGGAAGAGGCACATCGTGGTGCTGACCATGTAGTACGTGTTGCCAACACGTATCACGTCGGGGTCTGGATAGTCGGCTCGGACGATGGGGTTGATGTAGTGTGTGCCGGCGTCGCTGGGGTTCGATGGCTGCGACTTTTGGGCTTGTGCCTGAGTCAGCGTGACGCAAAGGCAGGCAAGCAGCAAAATCGTGGTTCTTTTCATAAGACTATTCTCCTTTTTGCTTGCAAAGATACGAATTAGTGAGCAGACTACCAAACAAAGCAACAAAAAAAGCCGTCCGGAGGGTTTCCGAACGGCTTGTTGGTCAACTAACCGTGTTAAGTTTCCAAACGTAACACGTTATGATTGCAAATTAGGCGTGTTTAGTTGGAGAATTAGGCACGCCTAGTTGGCAAGTCCGCAACAAGACTATTCCTGAACTGTTTGCTTCTTCTTCACAGCGCGGACGGTTAGGCCATTGTGGGGGTAGTTGAAGTAACAGCCGATTTCGTCCAAGCTGAATATCATGCCGTACGAGAAGGACCTGCTGTAGTACGAACGCGTCCAGTAGTCGCCGTTGATACCTGCGTTCTTGAGATTTGTGCCGTCGCGGTAGCCCGTAGCGGGCAGGAAGATGCTGTTGCCGTTGTTGCTCGTTATCTTGTAACCATCCACGCCGTTCTGAGTTGTCCACTCTGTCGTAGTGTAGTCGCTGTTGTACAGCTCCTCCATCTGTGTCATATTCGGCATCTGCCAGTCTTCGCCCCAGTTCGCAGTTGCGGCATCGTCCTCAGGCAGAAGCTCGTTCTCGGTAACAGTGACGTCATTGTATGTTCCCCAGGTGTACTCTTCCTTCGGCTCTGTCTCACCCCAAGCGAAGTAGTCGCCGTATTCCTCTGGTCTGTTCGCGCCGACATTGCATGTTGCCCAAAGCGTGCCGCTGGGCAAGCCGAGGTCGACATATTCATGGTCCTTCCGCACAGGACGGATGCTCATACCGATGTTGCGATAGTCGAAGTCCCAAGAGCTGTTGCTCGAGCTGAATTGGAAGTACCATGCTTCGCAGGACTCTTCCGGGTAAATGGAATGCGACCAGTAAAGGCCTTGACTGCCTGCTTGGCTGACGTTCGTGCCGTTGCGACTGCCTGCAGCAGGAAGGAAGATGCTGTTGCCGTTGCTCTTGCTTGTTATCTTCCATCCGTTGACGCCGTTCTGGGTTGTCCATACATTATTTGTGTACTCGCCGCTCAGCAACTCTGTCTGCTGTGCCGAGGTCGGCATCTGCCACTTGCTGCCCCAGATGCTTGTAGCGGCATCGTCCTCGGGTAAGAGTGTTGTCAGCTCGTCGGTGAAGCCCTCAAAGCCGTAGTCGCTCTGTGAGCAGTATTTCGTCAACGCATCGTATGAGGCGTTGCAAAGCTGGTAAGTGTCCCAGCTGTAGTCTTCCTTCGCCTGTGTCTCGCCCCAAGCGAAGTAGTCGCCATAGTCCTCGGGGTTCTCTGCGCCGACGTTGAACGTTGCCCAAAGCGTGCCGCTTGGCAAACCAAGGTCAACATACTCGTATGGCTCCACAGGCTCTGTCACAGTCACGATGCACGCCACCGAAACGTTGGTGCCGTCTGTCGTGCTGCATGTGACGGTGTAATCGCCTTTGAAGTTCGCCGTCACCAGTCCTGTCTCATCGACAGAGACACCTGCGCTGTTGCTGTGCCAAACTAAGGTCTTGACGTCGGCATCTTCAGGCAGGATAGTTGCCGAGAGCTGATACGTCTCGCCCACCACCATCTCGATAGCGTTTTGCGAGAGCTGGATGCCCGTCACTAACTTGACGAAGCGGACGCTGTCCGTCTCGCCTACTCTGAACAGGGTAAGCTGTCCTTTTTCCCATACTTGCATGCCGTATTGAGCAGATGCCGTCTGCAACCCTGCCACGAGCAGCAGGACTGAGGTTAAGAAGAGGTTTATCTTTTTCATGATTGAATTGATTTGTTCGTTTCTACCTGCAAAGATACAAATAAGCAAGCACAATACGAAAGGATAACTGAAGTTTTCTTTCTTATTGTCGAGCGAGAGCACTTTCTACGAAGTCAAAGGTACGAAGAATCTTTCTGTTATCTTGCATTGGCGATGAGAAAGGTTATCTGCTCCAAGTAGTGGCGGTCGGTCTGGTCGAAAGTAGAGAGCCGTTCGCTGTCGATGTCGAGGACGGCGATGATCTGTCCTTGCTGAAAGACGGGAACGACTATCTCGCTTCTCGAGGCCGACGAGCAAGCAATGTGACCAGGGAACTTGTCGACATCGGGCACGACCTGCGTCGCAGCCTCTGCCCAAGCCGTTCCGCACACTCCCCTACCCTTCTTGATTCTTGTGCAAGCCATCGGACCTTGGAACGGACCGAGCACCAGCTCGTCGCCTTCCACACGATAGAAACCCGTCCACCAAAAGCCGAACGTCTCATGAAGCATCGCCGCCACATTCGCCATGTTGGCAATGAGGTCAGGCTCGCCTTCAACGACTGCCTCTATCTGCGGCAAGAGCGCTTCGTATCGCTCCTGTTTGGTGTCGCCTTGTATGATTAAATGCTCAGACATTATTTATATATTTGGTCTTGGAATATATAGGTCAGTTTCTTGTCTGCTCCGAAAGCACTGAAGAAATAACTAATTATCTCGCTGAGATGTTCTTCCCACTGCTCTGAAACAAATTTGTTGGGAACCGAAACGAAGACCATCTTGTCTTTTTCGCGAACTGCCCAAAGGCTGGCACAGGTCATGTATCTGTTGTAGAACTCTTCACCAAGACGCTCGCGAGCCTTTTCCATCCATGCATTCCATTTCTCCTGATAGATAGGCTGAACATAAGGTCGGTCGGGCTCTTCGTCCTTCACCTCGACGGCCTCCGTAAACTCAGGCTGCGGCTTGAACTTCTGCTGCTCCTTCAACCAACGATACAAGACCTCAGTAACATAGGCGTGAACGTTGTCGGGTTGCTTCTCCTCGATAAGCTTGTCGATGCGAGCCAACTCTTCCTTAAGGTCGAGACCATCGTAGATGAGATCCTCGAGCTTTGCCCACTCGTTAGGCTGAAGATGATAACGGGTGATGAGCTTTGCACGCATCTTCCCGAGGAAATTGTCATGCTGCTGAGCCTGACCCATCTTGCCCTCGATGATGGTGAAATGTATGCTGTCCGGGTCACCTCGACGAACGCCATAAGGATAGACGGGCTCATACTCGAAGCAGAACTCTACCTTACCCTCGTCCGAAAGCTTCTTCATCTCGCGAAGCACCGGATCGAGGACGTCGCGATGGAAAGCTCCATACTTATAGTACTTGTTGTCGACGATGCGTTTGCGGTCCTTGCTGAAAGTGAGCACACCGAAGAACTCCTTCAGGTCGATATAGTTGACGGTGCATGATCCTATCTTTCGCCACGCACTTAGGTAGATGTAGAGTCGCGGCGTTCGAGGACTGCGGCAAAGTTGGGTGATGCCACGCAAATGTCGCGTATAACCCTTGCGAAGGTTCAAAATTTCTCGGGCACTCTCATCAACCATCTGAATCTTGATGACACCCTTTCTGCGCTGACCGCTCTTATATGCCACTCGCTCACCTTCGGCATTGAGTTCTGCCGTAGGAAACTCTATCTTGTGAAAGATGTTCTGCTTGACAATATACTTTTGATTTTCATATTCATCGTAACGAACATAGGACATATCCACATGGAGCAAAGCCTCGCATGCAGACTCCAGCTCACCATACTTCTTTGGACTGATGCCAAGCTCCTTCAGGGGTATCTCGAAGTTAAGCAAGTTGCCGGTCAAGTCCTCAGGCTTGAAAAGGAATGTGCTCTCACCTACACTGAGCTGCTCACGAATTCTGTCCTGCAACTGAGCAATTATGGCAATCATCAGGTTCGTCTGCACCAACGAGAAGTTACCACGTATCTGCGTATAACTCACAGGATTGAGGATGATATCCTTATCGCGGTTATCTGCAAACCGTTGAACTAATTCGTTACCAGAACTGACAATAGCCGGCCCTTTTTTCTTTATCATATTCGCTCTTCTATTATGTATTGCGCTGCAAAATTAAACCATTTCATCGAAACATGCAAATTTTTCCTGAAGAAAATGTTCCTTTTCTTATAATAATATGTTCCAAAGTCTCGCACCAGCTTTTTCTTTTCCATTAGCACCATACTTTTAGAATTCTTTAGCACCATACTCGTAGAGATTCATTGCACCTCACTTATAATGAACTCTAACACTTATTTATACATACTATTGCTCACCAATATCTACCTAATACTAAGTTTGTGTTTATATCAACAATCAGCACAATGCTTTAACTTCATTTCTGCACCTTACTCTTCCTCTTCCCTCGAACATAAATCCATAATCTTTCCAACACCAGGTTCTACCCAATAATCTTTTCTACTTCTTCGCGGTTTATTTCACCTAACTATGCTATCCAACTTGCACCATTCTCAGTCATTCTTTTTCACAACACTCTACTTATCATTACTTCTTTTCTCTCCAGATTCCTTCTACTACCCTCTTACTCATTTCATTAACAGAAGTCTTGAACCGATATATACCTTGCTATACCACTATTCCTGCACATTATTATATATATGCATCGGTACCATACTCTATCAAAGCATCTGCACGGATGTTTATAAGGATGTGCAATCTGAAGGATATTAACCACCAGAACTAAGTGCTCATGAGCTTTATTCCTGGGATCCGGCTCAAGCGCAGCTGACGATCTATACAGAACTCACGAAAGTTAAATATAAAGTCCATTTGAAAACTAATTTAGTGAAGTTTCTGAAGTAGTTAGCAGTAAGGTAGTCAGTACTTAGGTAGTCATTAGTTAAGTCATCAATAGTTAAGTCATCAATAGTTAGGTCATCAATAGTTAGGTAGTTAAGTGGTTCTTCTGTAAGCCTCAGGCGCAGAATCCAAATGCACTATATTGTTTCATCGCAGAACCTCTGCCACATTGTTGAAGTAGCTTTGTATGCTTGTTACATGCAGGAAAAGGTATTGGCTTCTCCGCCTGCCCCAAACAAAGTGAAGAACAGCTTGTACCTGAGCAAAGCGAAGAACCGCCTGCCCCAAACAAAGTGAAGAACCGCGTGTGCCAGAACAAAGCAAAGTACACCTGCGCCTGAGCAAAGCGAAGTACCGCATGCCCAAAACAAAGTGAAGAACCGCTTGTGCCTGTGCCTGAGCAAAGCGAAGAACTACTGACATTATTATATATAACCTACTTCCCCTACCCTATTCATCTTATCAAAGATAAGATATAAATGATTCAAAAACATTATTATCGTACCCGTACAACTAAGTGTTCGCGAAGTCCGCACCAACTCTTCATATTCTGTTCAACAATAGTTCACAAACATCGCACTAAATCTTCTTGAAGTTCGCACCAAACATCTTTTATGGTATTGACTTTCAGAGGGATGAAGACTTGTATATGTAAAATAATTTAATTAATGATTTTCAAAGTCGATTTTTTTAAACTATGTCTAATTATATTTTTTATAGATTACCATAACTCTTTAATATTCACTTACCTAAAATTACTTTGGTGCGAAAATCAAGAGCATTTGGTGCGAATGTTTGGAACATATTGTGCCCTCTTCGTAGACATTGGTGCGGACTTTCAGAAGACTTTACCGCTTGTATCTCCTTATTTTTCCTGGTGCGAACTTTAGGAACAATTCATCTATAAATCAACCCTCAGCTATAACTATTTAGATTTTTATGTACCTATATATTTAAATATCCAAATATTCAAGTCTTTCTATATTTCTATTTCATTATTCTTATACTCAAGTATTTTAATACACATATATCCTTGTCTTTGTATTTCTGAGTCTTTTAATAGCTTTAAATATCCAAATATTTGTTTCCTCAAATATTTCATCTCTATTATTTGAATACCTCTTCTTATATCATTATAACTCAATTATATATTTGATGAATTGCCAATTTTTAAATATCAAAGTATATAAATATTCGAAAATATTTGGGTATTTTCTTGTGTTATATATGGAATTTTCTTAACTTTGCATCGAAATACAAAATTATAACGACTGAAAAGTATGTCACAAGTTATCTCTCTTTTGCATGATAAAGGCGGTTGTGCTAAGACAACCACATGTGTTAATTTAGGGTTTGCGCTCTGGTTATTAGGCAAGAAGGTTCTTCTTATAGATACTGATCCCCAGTGTAATCTGACGGATACTGTGGATAAAACTGTTCATCTTGAAGCAGATAGCACTATCTATGAATGGATGCATGATGTTCAGCCTGGAGATTCGCTGCCTTTACCTATTTATACCAGGTATGACGGTCTTGATTATGTTCCAGGCAGTCACAGTATGAGTAATATCAATGCTGAGCTGCAGTTGATGTATAATCGTGAGTATCGTTTGGCAGAGTTTTTGGATATAATTGACCCTGACAGTGGTCTCAAAATTCGTGATATGTACGATTATATTTTCATAGATTGTGCTCCTGGAGGCGAGACTCTTATGAATACTAACGCTCTGGCTGCCAGCGATTTCGTGATTGTTCCTACTGAAGCTGGTATCTATAGTTTGCAAGGACTGCCTCGTTTGCTCGATTATATTGATAGAGTACACTTGAAACTTCATTCTCCTGTTACCATCATGGGTTATCTTCTTGTTCGTTGGAATCGAAACCGCAGCATTAGCCGCGAGGTGAAAGACTATTATAGTAATATAGAAGAAGTGAAATATCCGCTTTTCCCTGTAAGCATTCGTGAGAGCGTACGTTGCACGGAATCTGTAGCTTACGAGATGTCTCTCTTTGAATATGCAAGCAACAGTCCTGTAGCTGACGACTATATGCGCGTAGCAGAGTATATGATCGGACGTAAAGCTCGTCCTAAGAGTTGGACACCAGCCAAGTGGGGACAAATAGCAAACGCAGCCTACGATCGTTTCATTAGAGAAAGAAGTATGTAAATATTTGAATATGTAAATACACGGCTATCTAAATCCACACATATTTCTATATTTGATATAACAAACAAAGATATACAACAAAACAAAAGGAATATAATTATGGCTATTAAGAAGAAATCGCTTAACATCAGTAAGGTGGCTGAAGAAGCAACGCGTAACTATGTGGCCCCCAGACCTTTGGCATCAAACGAAGCTGTGCGTACACAGATTGTTCAAGAGACTCCGACACCCAAGCCAATGCGTAAGGTTTGTACGATTCAGAAGGTGGGCGGGTTCAGTTTCTTTACGACAGAAGAAGATCGTAACGCTCTGGATTACATCTCTTTCCGTCAGAAGTATGAGAAACAGAATGTTGTTCGTGCAGCCCTTCATCAGTTCCTCAAATATCACTATAGAGAGGGTCAGGGGCTTGATGCAGAATCACAGCGCATTATCGAACAGTTCGAGGATTCTGTATATCAATGGGTATGATAGAAGAAGTAGGGTAGGGGAGTTCTTACCTTACTTTTTTTATAATATACTTTTTGTGGCGAATTATGCTCCATGATGCCATTATTTGAGGAAAAACAGATAACTTTTTTCAATAAAGTATAAAAACTTGTAAAGATTTTGGTAGCGATATACCGATTATTTATGGAGGTAATATAAACCCTCAAGGGACCATTCTTCTACATAGCGTGTCATGATTGTAAATTTAACACGTTAAAATGGCCGACATAACGTGTTAAGTTGGCCAACTTCGCTGCCTGTGTTTACCATTTTCGCAGGCTTTGTTTATCCCCTGATTATCAATTGAGTCTATGGGCAACAAGTCAATGTTATAGAAATAGGCATTTATGTCGCGATTTTTCCAAAATTTAAGATTCTGTCAACACTTGGGTAGGGTGCTTTTGTGACTTTTTTCAGTTTTGAATAACTCATTCCAAGTGTTTAAGATGCTCTAGTGAGAGAAAATGTTCTATAAGTCCGCACCATAATTATTGAAAGCTCTAATCAAGGTGCGAACTTTGGGAAGATTCCATACTTGATAACTTCAAGAAGAGAGTTTAATAGATACACATATTGTTAGCCTCGAGTTTGTCGAATATTGTCTCTACGAATCTTTTGTAGTCCAAAGACTTGCTGTTATCCACATCAGCAGGAGTGATCATAAAGTTACACAATTCTTCTCTTTAGTTACGGCTCAGGTGCAACTGTAAGTCGAGGTTCCGTCCGCATAGCCCTTTCGGGCTGAACTCCTGAAACTTGAATAATTTAGACTATTGGATTTCGTCGCGCTCCTGTTAATATAATTAAGGTAGAATGTTTTCATTGCTCAAAATGTACCTAAAGTCCGCACCAAGAAAGAATCTTCCTGAAGTTCGCACCTCGACACAACAAGTCTTCCTAAACTCCGCACCATAGACCTAAAGTATTAGTTTTCTTTGGTTTTATGTAGTGAAAGTCCATTCTAAGTCCGCATCTTTGCCTTCAAATAGTTATCATTCGAGAAGGAAAAAGTAAAGGTGCGAACTATTTTGAAGGAAATGTTAAGGGAAAAAGGAAGAATAAGAGAGATTTTCTTCTTTTTGCAAAAAATAGCAATCTCATCAAAGGTGCGGACTTTGGGAACGTTTTCTCAAAATGAGTCGATGTCAGTCAAACTTTGCTTCCGGTTTGCTCTCTTGAGGTTTTGAAATAATCCACACGAGGACTTCTGCAAATCCACACGAGGGTTTCTGCAAATCCACACGAGGATTTCAGCAAATCCACATGAGGACTTCTGCAAATCGACACGAGGATTTCTGAAAACCCACTCAAGGATTTCTGCAAATCGACACGAGGACTTCTGCAAATCCACATGAGGATAAATAAACGATTCAACTTTAATTAGTTCCACATAAGACGGAATGCCCCGTCTGCGCCTGACTGTAGGGAGGAAAGTCCACACAGTACATCGCCCCGGACTTTCCGCCCTTTCTTAGATTCTTTTGGGCAAAGACGCGCCTTTTAATGCACGGAGCCGCCTGTTTCTACGCAGAGGTTTCATTATCTGAGAAGTTCGAAGACAGATGAAAAAATCCTTCCTTATAGGTGTCTTGTCTTTTATAAAAGCGAGAAATGACATCAAAGAGCAGGCTTTCGATAGGGGAGAAGAAGTTAGTAAACAAAAAGGTGCGAACTTTGGGAACAATTGCACTCATTGTTGAGCAGAAGATTAGTTTTCAGCACAACCCTTTCGTTAATTATATAATAATAAATAAAGTGAAGGAAATGAAAAATTATGAACCATGAAATATTTTCGTAACTTTGCACTCTGATACATGGCAGACACACCCATCCATGCTGCCATCGGAGCCAAACTCCGTGCAGCCGGCTGCTTCGACTAAATAACACTCTGCTCGAGCTTATTTTATAAAAATTTCAATTTCTTACTTGACATTTCGCGATGTTGTGCGTTATATAGGCAGATGACACAGACAGAGTTCGAACATTCACTCCTCCAGACGCGCGACAAGATGATGCGTGTCGCCATGAGTTTCTTCCACAATAAGGAAGATGCTGAGGATGTGGTGCAGGAAGTCTGTATGCGAATGCTGGAGCGCGGCTGGCGAAGCGGTGACAACACAGAGGCGTTGCTCATCAAAGCCACAAAGAACCTGTGCGTTAGCGTCTGGCGAAAAAGCCTCTCCCGTCCCCTCCAAGGAGGGAGGGAATCATCCGTCTCGCCGTTCACCCCTCCTTTGGAGGGGACGGGGGAGGCTGCAGATGCCCCTCTCCTTTTGCAAGAACAAAAAGAGCAATTAGACAAAGCCATCGCCGAGCTGACCCCTTCCGAGCAAAGGTTCATTCGAATGAAGGGCGAAGAACTGAGCATCGAGGAGATGGCAGAACAGGCTGGCGTCTCGAAGCGCACAGCAAGCACAATGCTCTGGCAAGCCAAGAAACGATTACTCACTTTCCTAAAGATAAACAACGATGATTGACAAGGAACTGATACACCAGGCAGCCGAAGACATCGACATCTTCGAGGCCGACCTCACGGAAGAGTTCGAACGCTTGCGGGGGTCGAAACCTCGCACGATTCGCTTCTGGCCGCTGGCTGTCGCAGCCTGTGCCGCAGGCATTGCCTTCATCCTTCTCATGCCGCCACAAGACCCATCCCAACCCTCCCTTAAAGGGAGGGAGGCAACCGCAGCACCGTCTCTAAGCTCCCTCCCTTTAAGGGAGGGTTGGGGTGGGTCTTCTCTTGAGGCCCAGCTCGCACACCAGCAAGAGATAAAGGAAAAGGGCGAAAGGCTGGCCGCCTATGTCCGAGAATACACAACAAACGAAATGCAATAAGACACTATGAGACGTTTATATATGATTACAACCGTCATGCTCGCCATCTTGAGCCTTGCATCCTGCAAACAGCCCCTGCATGAGCGGCAGATTGAGACCGTGGGCGAACTGATGGACAGCCTGATAAACAGAGATGAGCAGGTGTATCGCTACATCATCTGCGGAGGGGACTCCACTTACCAGGACGAGCGTTGGTTCCACTACTTCTATGATGAGAAGAACAAGAATGTGCAGCAGAGCAGCCTCCTCTTCCTTGCTGACAAGACGCCCGACCTGCTGGACAAACTTTGCAGGGAAGCGGAGAAGAGCTACCGCTACTGGGAAGGTGACTCGCTCGACTACAGCATCACCATGCGCTTGAAGCCCCTGGAACTGCTCAGCTTCAAGCACTACAAAAACGAAAAGGACGGGGAAGTCGTTAGCCTCACTCATACTACCATGAGATATGCCCAGCATCTGTCGGCTCCATACGACGCCCAACCCATCCAAGCAGTCTTGCAGAAGTTCCTCTCCGAACAGAAAGACGTGAAGACCTACGATGTCTGCTACGAGTGGGACGAAGACGTTCCCTTCACCGACCTCAACGATGGAAACGACCAGCTGCTCTTCAGCCCGTGGAAAGGTCAGGGCACAGATTCTTTGGCCGCAGCAAAGATTACGGGCACCCTCTACGACGTCACCATCAAGGGAGAAGGCCGTGCCGACTCGGCGAATGCAGACCTTAACCGACGCATGACGAAGCTTATTACCGAACGGCCCATCAAGGGGGCACACCTGTATTCGTACTATCCTGGGAGAAAGAAGAAGTATTCTTATCTTCAAGGCATCAAGGTTGCCGACTGGCAGAAGCGCAAAGTATTCTACGACCTGAACGTGCAAAAAGAAGGAGATAAGCTTCATATCCTCGAGTTACAGGCAGCAGATGCCCCGCGCTTCGCCAAGCCGATAAACTGGTGGGTCGTGAAGCGAATCCACAACGACAAGCTCTTCTATATGAATTTGGAGCGGTAGCTCGGCGGCAGCCACCTGTGCTACTGACAGATTCGGAGCATGCTGCCGAAAAGGCTCACATGCATAGTTTGCAATTTACTAGTGTATCGTTTGCAATTTACTAGTGTATAAATTGCGATTTATTAGTGTATCGTTTGCCAACTATGCACGTGTAGTTTTGCCATGATACCAGATTAAATTCTAAAAGATGGCTGCTTACGTCATTACTTGACAAGTACCTTCCTGCCGTTCACGATGTATATGCCGCGAGGCAAAGACCTCAGTGATTCTGCTTGTATCTTTCTGCCACTCATAGAATAGATATCAACCTCTTCGCTATCTGAAAGGATGGTTAATATACTATCGGGATCATATACAACTGTCAGCGTTCCGTTCACATAGCTTATCTCATAGTTGGCTGCCGTTGCACCGCTTGGAACAATCACGTACGTTCCGGGGTCGGAAGTGGCATCTGCCGCACAGCTTACAGTCGGCTGGGTTGTCAGCACGTCTGATGTCTCATTGTTCTTGAAGCCAGCATACTCTACCTCAAAGGTCGGATTCTCCTCGCCTTGCTTACGAGTATAGCTCTTGGCGGTTATCGTCAGAGGTGCCTTTGTGATAGTCAGGGTGCCATTGACATAAGTGTCATTGTAGTTCTTCACACTGCCTTTCCTGATGATAATCGGGTAAGTTCCGACAGGCGAAGTGGGCATTGCTTCACAGATAATCTCTGGCGTTCCATCTAAGGGTGCACCTTCTATGGTGAACTCAAACTCTGGGTTCGGCTCACCGTATTCACGCGACACATTCACTGCCGTCACAACAACAGGGTCGGCTTCTGTAACTATCAGTTTTCCTTCAATGTAGCTGAACTCATAGTTTTCTGCATTGCCGCCCGATACGGTGATAACATACTCTCCTGGCTCACTCTCTAAGGTCGCTGTCGTTGAAGCTGTCGGCTGGGTTGTCAGCACGTCTGACGTCTCACCGTTCTTGAAACCAGCGTACGTCAACGTGAATGCAGGATTCTCCTCGCCTTGCTTCTTTGTGTAGTTCCCAACAGAGACGGTCAGAGGAGCCTTCACTATCGTCAGGGTGCCATTCACATAGCTAACATTGTAGTTGGAGACCGTTCCCTTAGAGACTGTTATCTCATAGGTACCGACGCCGGAAGTAGCGGATGCTGTGCAACTAAGCTCGGGGGTTCCTTCCAGGGGTACTCCTTCTGTATCATACCCGAAGGCAGGCAGAGCGTCGCCATAATAAATAGTGTAGCTCTTGGCAGTTATCGTCACAGGGTCTGCTTCGTTGACTGTCAGCGTTCCGTTCACATAGCTTATCTCATAGTTGACAGCTGTTGCACCACTTGGAACAATCTCGTACGTTCCGGGGTCGGAAGTGGCATCTGCCGCACAGCTTACAGTCGGCTGGGTTGTCAGCACGTCTGATGTCTCATTGTTCTTGAAGCCTGCATACTCTACCTCAAAGGTCGGATTCTCCTCGCCTTGCTTACGGGTATAACTTTTGGCTGTTATTGTCAGCGGTGCCTTCACTATCGTCAGGGTGCCATTTACGTATGTATCTTCTTCATTCGTAACACTACCCTTTGTGATGACAATAGGATAAGTGCCGACGGGGGATGTCGTCGTTGCTTCGCAGGAGAACGCCGGCTCACCGGACAACGTGGCACCTTCCGTTGTGTAACCGAAGGCAGGTATCTCGTCGCCATAGTTTATCGTATAGTCCTTTGCTGTAATCGTGATGGGATCATGTTGCTTTACGACAAACGACGTATTGATATCGGTTCCTGCATACTTGTCTTGCAGTTCGGCTGAGCCCAGGATGATATTTGAAAGGTTCAGCGAGTAGCTGCCTTCCGGCACATCTCCCTTACGGTTGAACGACAGGGTGAAGACCTCGCCGCTGCCTGCTGCTATCTGTGAATTTGTCAATGAATAGATGAAACAGCGCACCACATCCTCGCTTATCGGCTGTTGAGTCATGGAGAGACCGGCGGCGCGACTTTCCGTTTCCAATGTCGCATTGGGCGTGAAGTAGGCCGACGGATAGGTCACATCGAACTGCATTCCATTGATGGGGTCATAGTTGTCCAACGATACCACCATTTTCAGGTCGTTATCGATAAAGATGTCCTTGGCCGCAATGGACAGATAGTTTGGTGCAAAGCGCGAGCCCGTGATGTTGACGTTATAGACGCGCTGATCGGGGTCGTTCGAGTAGAGTTGCATGATGGCAGAGAAGTCTGCCTGCTCTATGCCTGAATAGACCACCGTCAGGTTTGTGCTGTTCCAACTATCAATGCTCAGAGGCAACATCTCTTTGACGGAGAAGCCCTCCTTGTCGAACACCACTCTATTGATGACAAGTGAAGCCGAGCCATAGTTGTTGACCGTCAGTTGTGCCTCGGCATCCGTCGTAACAGGTGTGGCACCCATGGACAAGGAATTGAAGGTTGAGAGCAGGGGACTCCTGATGGTAACAGTTCCAGAATATACTTCGGAGCAGACGTTCATCATTTGTCCTTCGTAGGTAGCGCTCAACACGGTCTTAGTGGGAACCAGACTGGTGTTGTATCTTCCTTTCAGTGCCACCTGGAATGTAGCCAGCAGGCCGTCTTCTCCCGAAAAAGTCTTCCCTGAAGTCGAGAAGGCAATGGCTGTCAGCTTCCTGCCGTTCAGCGTTGCTACCAACTGATGGTCATCCTTTCGGTCGGAGAGGGTAAAGCTACCGTCCACGTATTCCAACTGCTCTGGCATGTTGAACTCTAACTGGAAGCCGCTGATGGCATCCATATTGTTCATCGTCAAGGGGATGGTTACCACCTCGTCGCTTGTGCCTTCTACGTTCCCCACATGCAGTTCGTTCACGGCAAAGGGCTGTGCCTTCAGGACAATCGTGTTGAGTTTCGAGATGCTGTTGCACACCACCTTCATCGTCTGACGAACTGTTCCTCGGAGTTGCGGTGCATACTTCACGGTGATGTTGCGAGAACTGCCTGCTCCTATTTCCAGTGGCAAAGTGGCAGTCGACGAGAATGTCATCATGTCGGAGAACTCAAGGGCTGTCACCACAAGCGGAGCATTGCCTATGTTCTGGATTGTGAGCGTCCGGTTATATGTACTGCGGATGGGCACTTCTCCATAGTCTATCTCCATTGTGGAGTATTGTGCCTTGGCGCATCGTACCGTAACACTGCCTGCAACCGTGCTGCCATCGAGGGTCGTGCCGTCGGTGCCCGTCAGCAACATCTTATCTGCGTTTAGGGCTGACGTTGTGGGTGTGTTGCCCAGTTTCAGTTTGAAGGTAAGCAACTCGCCACTGTTTCCGTTAAGGGCCGACATAGAGACGGAATATACCATCACGTTGATGGCTCCGTCCTTCACGCCGGCACTCACGCTGTGTCCCCCCGTTCGGCTGCTGTTCAGTGTTGCCGAGCCTTCCACCAGCGAGAAGTTGTCGTCCAGCGGAATGGAAAGCTGCAGAGCTGAGACAATGTCGGTATTGCTGAGTGCAACGCTCACCGTCACCTCTTCGCCTGGAGCACCTTCTGCCGTTCCTATTGTGACGACATTGCCTGCCCTCGCCCCCAACAGGGTGCAAAGGAATAGCAATATCATTAGCATTCTATACTTCATAACCTCAGAATCATTATGAATTATGAACTATGAACTATTTCACGACTTTCTCTCCATTGATGATATACACACCCTTAGGCAGTTGCTGGGTCTTGGTGGCATCGCCGGTTATCTTTATGCCGCTCGTCGTGTAGATGCCCTTTATGTTCATCACATCGGAAGCGAGGCGGTTCACGGTCGTGGTGTTGTCGCCGGGGATAGCCCTTACGTTGTGTCCCTGACCGTCGCTCAGACGAATCCTTGCAATCTCTGCATCACCGATGTTCAGCAGGGCGTGCTTGCCGGCAGGTATCACCTTACCGTTCATGTTGAAGGCAAGGAACAGATAGTCGTTGTCGCTCAGCCAAGCCGAGGCCTGCTCAAAGCCCTTCAACGTCTCGGTTGTGGTGAAGGTCGTACCTTCATCTGCAGCGAGCTGAACCTGTACGCCTGCTAATGCTACGGGCGACTCAACGAACAGTTGTCCGTCTTCTATCGTGTAGATAGCCTCAGCCTCGTTCACAGCCAAAGAATTAGCACCACCTTCCGGATGCAGTATCTTCTGGATGATGCCTATCACATCGAGGATGTCGATGGCGAGGTCGGTATTGATGTCGGCTGCTTCGAAGATGAAGGGCTTGGGCTGCAGACCTGAGGCGTAGTTCACCACAGTCATCACGTCAGACACATCCACTTCGGTGTCGCCATTGGCATCACCAAGGCTGGCGGTCAGCGGCGTCACTGCTACCACATTGGAGATGTCGTATTCCTGCAGGTCGGTGCTCAATACCTTATAATAATAATAATATGTCTCGCCTGGGGTGACATCATAATCGGTGAAGGAGGTCTCTGTAACATCAATGATGCTGGTATTGATACGAACTGTATCGCGTAGGGTCTTCATTTCTTTTTTGCGAATCCAGTCACCATTTTCATCATATTGATAGTTACCATTCTCATCTAACTCAGGAATTTCATTCCCCCACTCATCTAGAACAGGAACCAATGCTTCATATTCTTTGTAGCGATAGACATTGAAGCCCATAGCGTCGTCGAAGTTGTTGTTCTCATTGTTCCAAGTCAGGTCAACGCGACCGAGACCGGCTTCTGCACTGAAGCCTGTAGCCATAGAACCGGCCGCCTGGATGTTGATGTTGAAGCGGTCTTTCTCGTAGGGACATTCGAAGTATTCGTTATCCTCTGCACCATAGACATAGATGCGGTTGATGCCGTCGCTCTTTGTCTTGCCGTCGATGGTGATATATGCAGTATAGATGAGCGAGTCGGCACTCCACGCCCCGTCTTCTGCTACAGCATGCTGTGTCCACGGGTCGCGCACGCCGAAGAATATCTTCGGAGCCACTGCCACATTCATCGGGCGGTTGAAATAGACCTCGAACTTATGCTTGCCCACACCAAGCGGTGGCAACTGCTCAAACTCGTCCTGGGCATCGTAGCCATTAACAACCACTTTCCAGACGATGCCATGAGCCTCGGGAACAGGTGTTGTCCTCATATTGCTCAGGTCTATCTGACCATATGTATCTGGTGCATTGCCCATTTCATAAATATATGGACGAACGATGTCCTCACGGCTGGTTCCTAAATAAGATGGAAAGTTGGCATGGTCGATACTTGGAGTGGTTTTCTTATAAAATAAAGAGTAGAACTTACCATAATACTTCCCTGAAGCACCATATATAAAATAATTATTAAAATAATTGTTTTCTTTCAACTGACTGTATCTTGCACCAAAATTGATCCAGTTATTATCATTGATCCAGCAATTATTAACTATATTTGAATATCTAAGATCTATTATATCTGCGGAATCAAAACAACTATTTTCTGCATTCTTTACTACATTTCTCTCCCCATTTATATAACGCATAAAGAACAAAGTGTTCCAGTTCCAACGGGGCGAGATTTCGCAATCTTTCATATAAGGCCAATAATTATAAATATTACCCCCGTCACGATCACCCATAACGCCGTCAATTCTGCAATAAGAAATTATATCACGAGGATTGTCAAATATAGACCACCCAATAAGATAACAATTACACTGAGTTTGGTCATTACGTCCTGGTTCATATTGATAATGGCTTATCCACTCCTTCCAATCATTTAACATCTCAAGGACTGCTGGAGTCAAGAAACTGGGATCAGTCAAAAGGTGTTGTTTGTTTGAGAAGTCCCCGTTATAGTGCCCTCCTCCAACAATGTCATAGAAATCATACAAACCACCGGCGAGATAATCTTCAAGAGAAAAAGATCTCCCAGGGTTCTCTTCTGATTGAGAATTATAATATACATTTTCAATAAATTTATTTATCTTTATAGGTGTCTGTTCTGTTGGCAGAAGCGTAAATAGTGTGCTGTCAGCATTAGTATATATTTCATTACGATAGAGCTGACCACTTTCATGCGTTTCTATACCTTTCCATGGGGCTTCTCCGACATGTCCAGTAAAGACAATCGGGTCCTCGGGTGTGCCATTGGCAATCAGTTTGCCAAAGGAGGATAGTTTCACATCCGCAGCAAATTCCAAGCGAGTTCCAGGCTCAATGGTCAGAGTATCACCTTCCATAACAACTAAATTATCATCAACATAATACACATGGTCTGCTGTCAGCGTCATATTGCCGGTGGTCAAGCCGTGAATCTTTATCATATTGTTTACCACCAAGGTAAAAGGCATCTCAAAAGCTTGGCTTGACTCATCGCAAGTAGCCACTACCTTCATCTTGATGTGGCGGTTGTCTGCCACATTGTCTGCAATCTTTACCTGCACGGGATTCAGACTCACACCCTTGCCGTAGGCATCCAAGTGCATACCGAAGTCAGCAGTCGGTGTGACAATGTCCACCACAGTAGGATCCTCAAACTCATCTCCCATCTCCAACGTTAACTTAATGTTGCTTGCCTCACCGAAGGTAGTGCGGATAACGGGATAGATGCTGACCGTCTCGCCGGCATCCACCTGTCCGTCGTTGCTGTAATCCTCATCGGTCGTCTCATTGAGTTCCTTGCGGTCGCGGAACTGCAGAAGTGTGAAGTCCAACTCTGCTGGACGCTCTGTGAGATAATATGCCTGTGCGACATTGTCTGTATGCAAGAGGTCGCCCCATAGGGTTTCCTGATTATCATATTCCTTTACCATCCTCAGGGCAGAGATAGCACCAGCCACCAATGGCGATGCCATAGAGGTGCCGCTCAGCGCCTTATAGTTGCCGCCTGGTATAGTGCTCAAGATGTTAACACCTGGTGCCTTCAATTCATAGTTGAAGCCATCAGGGTCATTGTGAGTTGACTTAACAGAATAGTTTGGGCCATCGCAATCATAGTTGCTGAAAGAAGCAAACCCACCAATACCGTATGCTTGTACGCCTAACACAAAAGAATAGGCGGCAGGGAACATTGAACCTGCAGGAAGGCCACATTCTGGATATATGGCGAGATGATCATTACCTGCTGCTGCCACAATCACACAATCTTGATAAGCATTGCCCAATGCCTGACGCAATGCCTGCGAATTAGCATAGGTGCCTATGGAAAGGTTCAGCACGGTGGCTCCGTTGGCTGCTGCGTAGTTGACGCCCTTGATGATTGTTGCCACGTCGCCCGTACCATCGCTCTGCATCACACTGACAGGCATGATGTAGGCCAACGGGTTGGCACCCACAATGCCGATGCCATTGTTGGCAGCAGCAGCAATACCAGCCACATGCGTGCCGTGCATGTTGTTGTCGCGGATGTTGGGGGTGTTGTTGATGAAGTCCCAACCATGCACGTCGTTCTTGAAGCCGTTGTTGTCGTTGTCATAGCCTTCCTCGCCTTCAGCCTCTGCCGTGTTGGTCCAGAGGTTGTCCACAAGGTCGGGATGTGTGAGGTCCACACCGGTATCGATGATGGCAATCACGGGACGCGTGCCATCGACGATAGGCTTGTCCCACAACTGTGTGACACCATATTCCTCAAGATACCATTGGTTGGTGGCAAAGGGATTACCTCCAGAGAAGCCATCAATAGTATTATCCAGCGTATAGAGTTTATAGTTAGGTTCGGCATATTCCACCTCATCGAGCTCGTTCAACTTGCTGACAAGTTCGGTTGTCCTGCTCAGGTTCTCTTCCTTGAGTTTCACCAAATACAGCTGGCTGAGGTCGCGCTCCTGCACAATGGTGCCGTTGAAGGCTTTGGTTTTGCGCAAGGTGCGACGGGGCTTCTCGTTGGGCAGCAGTTGCTCCATGTCGTCTGCACCGAAGTCCTTCAGCACAGCATCCACACCAGCAAGGCTGGCACTCTGGAACTTACCCTTTGTCCGACGGACAGACACATGACTCGCATCCTTGAACTTCACCAGTACCTGACCAGGCACAAAGTCCTTCGTCATTCGCTGGTCGATTTTGTTCACTTCGTCCTCGTTGTCGTTCGACACTTGCGAGAACGCTGGCGTAGCCGTTGCACACAGCAGCAGCAAACCGATTTGTAGTAGGTTCAGATGTTTCATAATAGTTGACAATGTATTGATAGTTTATTATTGTAGATTTGTTCAACCTAATGGATCAAGAATCCATATTAAAATTATATTCATCAGCTGCAAAGTTAAGTACAAATTATACACGAACAAAGGAAAAATTCATCCAGAGTTCATCCATTGTTGTTTAGGGAAGAAAAAATGTTGCTGCATTCAATAGAAAGTCGTAAATTTGCAGTCGGAATTCAATATAGTATCTAACGACCTGAGCCCTTTTGACACGTATGGAGAAAAGATATTTGCTATGCAAAGAAGTGGAGCGCCACGTGAGGCGGGAAATGAAGGAACACAAGGATTTCATGTGGATGAGCAAGGAGATTGCTTCGCAGGGCTGCGGAGTATTGGGCGTAAACACATTGAAGCGCTTGTGGGGCATTGAAGGCTATGAGCACACGGCGCCTCAACAGGGCACACTGAATGTGCTCGCCTCGTTCCTTGGCTACCGCAACTTCGAGCACTTCACGTCCGTGGTACAGAACGAGAGCTCGGACCAACTGATAATGAAGCACCTCGACACATGGTTGCTGGAACCCGGTTTGTCAGTCCGATGCACTTGGCTACCCGACCGCATCTGTACGTTTCGCCACGAAGGGCAGTCGCAATTCATCGTCACTGAGTCGCAGAACTCGAAGCTCGCCGTGGGCGATACCTTCGAGTGCCGCCTGATTATCGAAGGCGAACCGCTCTACCTGACCAACCTGGTTCACAATGGAATGTCACCCGTGTCGTACATCGCAGGCAGGCAACAGGGCGTTCACTTCGACGTTACAGAGGACTGAACATATGGCTGAAGAGAACATTTCATCCGACTTCATCATAAACGGGAGGACAGAACTACGTTCGCCGCATTTCACAGATGTCACGCTGGTGTCGAAAGGCAAGTACAGCGTGGTGTACCGTGCCAAGCGGAATGGCCGATGGTGGTTGCTGAAGGGCGTGAACCCGGAATGTGACTCGGCTCTCTTGCACGAGATGCAGGAGAAGGAGTACGAACTGCTGCTACGTGCACAGCAGCCCGGTCATCCGTCCATTCCCAAACTGGAGGGAATGGAGGAGATAGACGAGGCGGGGCTGAAGGGCACGTTCATCGTGATGGAATGGGTGGAAGGCAAGACACTGCGGGAGTACCTGACCCAGGAGTCCACTCGCGGAGAGCGGATGCAACTGACGATGCAACTTATTGATGCACTTTCCTACATCCACTCGCTCGGCATCGTCCATCGAGACCTTAAGCCCGAGAACATCATCATAGCAAAGCAAGGGCAGCAGGTGAAGGTGATAGATTTCGGCCTGGCAGACTCCGACAGCTTCTCTGTGATGAAAGGTCCGGGCGGCACCAAGGACTACATTGCGCCCGAGCAAAAGGAAGCGGGACCGGCCGACGTGCGGAACGACATCTACTCGCTTGGCGTCATCATGAAGGAGATGGACCTGGGCAAGGAGGAGGATGACATCTTGGAGCGTTGCACGGAACATATAGACCGCCGCTACCACACGATGGGCGAGCTGAGAGAAGCCATCAAGCAAAAGGAGCGGGAACTATGGCTGAGAAGACTTACGCGGAGAATCGCCCTTGCCCTGATGGCTCTGGTGGTAGCGGCATGCGGCTTTTGGTATTGGTACGAACACCGGCCGCAAGAACAAGTCTTCGGCAACATGACCAACTGGAACTATTCGGAAGCGAATAGTTTCCAAATCACCAATGAGGGTAGCCACAACACCATGACCTTCATCGGTTCGGGCAGGTCGGAGGCAGCCACTTGTCCCATCTTCGTCAGAAAGGGCAAGCGCTATCGGATCAGCGTGGACTACAGCGGTCCGGACCTCAACATAGGAAGCCGCATGGATGGAGGCTTCCAGATATTCGTGCGTAATGGCATACCGATTCGCGCCAAGAACAACAGCGGCGTGGCTCATTCAGAGCCTTTCCCCTTGAATGCCGTCGAACACCAGAAACTGACAGTGGACTTCACCGCTACCAACGACCAGATGTACATCCGCATCAACTTCGGGTGGCTGTACGATAATTACAAATTCGTCATGCACTTCGACGACTGGACGCTCATGCAACTGCCCGACATTGAAGGTTGCCCTGTCGATACCAGCAAAACAATATACCTGAAGAACGAACAGACAGGTCTTTTCCTGAAAAACGGCTTTAAATGGGACGCTGAGGTCACCTTAGCAACTACGGGACTCGACCTGGACCTGACAAGATGTGGCAAAGGATACTTCATCGACACGCACGTCATCGACATCGCCGACGGCTCTGACGAGCATTTTCTGAACGATATCTATTACGAGACAACCGGCAGTATCTATGTTGACATTGACGCCCAAGTGTGGTACTTCATGAAGCAAAGCGACGGATGCTATGCCCTGACGACCGACGGCAAGAACTTCCTTGCCTACAGCCCAGACAGCCCCACACTCGTCTTCACCGCAGCCCCTTCAGGCCATCAGGCCCATTGGCAGCTCGCTCCAAATGAGAGTAAACAGCAGCCGGCAGAGCAAGTCTTCAGAGACATGACCAAATGGAGCTTTACGGAAGATTCGTGCTTCCAAGTCACAAACGACGGCAACCACAACACGGTGGCCTTCACTGGCATTGGAGGATATGAGCCTGCCCTATGTCCCATCTACGTCGAGAAAGGCAAACGCTACCAGCTCAGTGTGGACTACAGCGGTCCGAATCTTGACATAGTGAACGCGGGCGATGCCACCTTCCAGATTTTCGTGCGTGATGACATTCCCCGCCACTTGAAGAACAACAGCGGCGTGGCTCATTCCAAACCCTTCCCTACGACAGCCGTCGAGCATCACAGAATGACGGTGGACTTCACTGCAACCAGCAACCAGATGTACATCCGCATGAACTTCGGATGGCTGCAAAACGATGTCCGCTATGTGATGCACTTCGACGACTGGACACTCACGCCCCTGCCCGACATAGAAGGCTCTGACATAAATGCCAGCAAGACACTGCTCTTGAAGAACAAACAGACAGGGCTCTATTTGGATGGAGGCAGAGGCAATAAATACAATGCAGAGGCCATTTGTGGAACCACGGGACTCAACTTGGACCTGACAAAATGTGGCCGCGGATATGTCATCGACACGCACATCTTTGATACATACGACGGCTATAAGGAACACTACCTGAACGACGTCTTTTACGAAGCAAACGGCAGTGTCTGGACGAACGTCAACGCCCAAGTGTGGTACTTCCTGAAACAAAGCGACGGAAGTTACGCCATGACCACCGACGGCAAGAACTTCCTTGCTAACAGTCCGGACAAGCCTACACTCGTCCTGACGAAGGATTATTCCAGCCAATCGGCTCACTGGCAGATTGTTCCACAAGAGCAGAATTGACCTTTGAAGTTTACACTAGTTTTTTTGCGAAGTTTACACTAGTACTTTGCAAAGTTTACACTAGTTGTTGGCGAACTAGGCACGCCTAGTTTTTTCATAAAGCCTGCCTGAACAAAAATTTATGAATTGCTAATTATGAATTATGAATAATAATTCGTAACTTTGCACCCGCAATAAAAGAAAAGACAAATATTAAAACATACAAAACTATGGCAAAGAAAGCTCTTTTGATGATTCTCGACGGCTGGGGCATTGGTGCTCATGGCAAGGGAGATGTCATCTTCAACACACCGACTCCGAATCTCGACAAACTGAATGCTACCTATCCTCATAGCCAACTCCTCGCCAGCGGTGAGAATGTCGGTCTGCCTGACGGTCAGATGGGCAACTCTGAGGTAGGCCACCTCAACATCGGCGCTGGTCGCATTGTCTATCAGGACTTGGTGAAAATCAACCGCGCTTGTGCTGACGGCAGCATCATGAAGAACCCTGAAATCGTTAGTGCTTACGAGTACGCGAAGGCTAACGGCAAGAACGTCCACCTGATGGGTCTGACCTCGAACGGCGGCGTGCACTCCAGCCTCGACCACCTCTTCAAACTCGTCGAGATTGGTAAGGAATACGGCGTAAAGCAGACATTCGTACATTGCTTTATGGACGGTCGCG
>JAEEGI010003847.1_pt1 | contig 35536 bp, 39 predicted proteins | sample 8958751 | NCBI WGS metagenome assembly JAEEGI01 (sample SAMN16246545, study PRJNA631951) | gut metagenome | biome: gut microbiome; feature: rumen; material: KS-attached | host: Bos | place: Iran: Karaj | collected 2018-10 | reverse complement strand
TGGAGATGATCATGCGCAACCACACCCACGGCGGCTACAAGGTGCTGCTGGACGATCTGTGGGAGCTGTGCGAGAAGATGAACGCCGACATCGTCATGATGTGGGAGCACATGTCCTGCAAGGCCCTCACCGGTATGCACGGCATGTTCGAGGAGCAGGCCCGGGAGCGGGGCATCCACATCATGTGGGTCAGCCACGACCTCTGCGATCCCCGCGTCTTCACCCGCAACGCCATCCGCGACCAGGTGAACAACTACATGCGCACCGTCATGCGTGAGGAGCCGCTGGATCCGTCGCTGGAGCATATCCCCGACGATGAGGCGTATTAAGGAAAAGGAGCAGCAAATGATGAAGAAATTGGCGAAACTCCCCCTGATCCTGCTGGGGATCGTGCTGGGCTTCTTTGTGACCACCTTCACGGTTTACATGTTCAACCTGGACATGAAGCTGATGACCCTGATCGAGCCGCTGCTGGCCAAATGGTACGACAGCCGGGAGCACGACAACTATCTATAATGCCGAAAAGGGCCGGGAAAACGCGTTTTCCCGGCCCTTTTCCAGTTTTAAGTTTTGAGATTTGAGTTTTGAGGAGTGGAAGCAAAAGTGGAGCAATTAGAACGCATCCGGCGCATCACGGAGATGGAGGCGCGGATGGATCGGGTGCAGACCGCAGCGGCGGCGCTGGAGCAGGCGCTGGACGCCTGGGAGGCCGCGCAGCAGGAGCTGGAGCCCCTGGCCCGCTACTACGCAAGCCCCCTCTGGCGGGAGGATTTTGAGGCCGACGGGGCGGGGCAGCTTCCCCCGGACTTAAAGCGGGGCGTCCTCTCGGAGGACGGGCTCTGGAACCTGCTGGAGCGGGTGCGGGAGCTGAACGATCGGCTCTGGACAGAGGATTAAGTGTTATACGCAAAGCGGCGAGGAGATGACCCTCGCCGCTTGTTTTCATTTCTTCGTCTCCTCTTCCTCCAGAGAATACAGATAGCCGTACTTCTGCCGGTCGTGATCGTCCAGCTTGAAGAAGCCGAAGTCGGAATAGCCCCGGTTGTGGATCCGGTAGGCGTACTCCGGATCGAAAATGTAGGGCACGCCGTCAAACTCGATCTCCACCCAGCCGTGGGGGCTGTGGTTGGAGGGCAGACGCATGGGATTGCCGTAAATGTCCGTATAGGACTGGGCGAGGGTGAACTCCCCGCCGATGATGCCGCCGGTGTAGGCCTTGGCGTCAAAGCCCACGGCGCGAACCAGCTCGTAATAGAGCGCGGCGAAGCTGTAGCAGTTGCCCCGCCCCTCGGTCAGCATGGCAAGCGCCTCCCCGGCCTCCCAGCCGCTGGGCTCGCCCACGGGGTAGATGTTGCCGGCGTGGTAGCGGTACTGGCGCACCGTGTGGTCAAAGAGCACCCGCAGCATCTCCTCCGGCTCCATGGTGGCCGGATCCACCAGCGTGGGCAGCAGCTCCCGGATCCGCCGATCCAGCTCCGGATCGCCGCTGGTCTCGATGCCGTTTTCGTCAAAGCGCAGCCCGGCGTACTCGCCGTTCACCACGGCGTTTCCGTCCGCCCCGATGGCGTGGAGCTCATAGCCCAGGAAGAACAGCCCCTCCTCCCGCAGCGGGGGATGGCGGCTGGCAAGCCAGTGCTCCTGCTCCCCCTCGCCAATGTGCCGGTGGATCAGGGTGGCCTCCGCCACATCCCAATATCGGGGGTCGTTTCGATCCATATCCAGGATGGTGCCCACCAGTTCGAGCTGCCTGCCGCTGTCCCCGTGGCGGCCGGTGACGGCGTTCACACAGCAGACCAGCTCCAGCCTGGTCAGTTCCTCATCCGGCCGGGCGGCGCCGGGCTCGATCCAGTCCCGCTCCGCCGCCGTGCAGAAATGGCGGTAATCCGGGTCGGATTCGTCCAGATCCGAAAAGGCGATCTCCTCCCGTCCCTCCGGGAAGAAGGCGCAGAGCATGGCCAGAAACTCCCGCCGGGTGATGGTCTCGTCCGGGTGCAGCCGGCTGCCGGAGAGGGCGCCCAGAGTCTTGAGGGTGGCCGCGGCGGCAAAGGCCGGGTCGTCCTCGGGAAGGTCCACAAAGCGTCCGTCCCCCACCAGCTCGGTGTCCAGCAGGAAATAGAGGATGCACACCGCCTCCCGCCGGGTCACGGTGCCGCCGGGATGGAAGGCGCCGCTGTCATCCAGGGACAGGTAGGGCAGGTGATCCTCCCGCCCCAGGCGCATGGCATAGACGGGATAGTAGTCCCCGTCCTCCCACACGCTGAGCCCTTCGGCGGGCAGGGTCTGCCCCTGGGCGTCCTGCCAGCGGAGGAAGGTATAGCCCTCCAGGGGCGCCGCCTCCGGGAGCAGAAGCTCCCCCGGCCTGAGCTGCAGCTCCCGCGTGCCCTCCGTTTCGTGCAGGCGCACCGTGACAAGCGCAGGGCTGGCCTCCGGCGTTTCCGGCGCAGGCGCGGGCGTGGGCGCAGCATCCGGCGTCGCGGCCGGGCGGAAGAGCAGCAGGGCGCCCATGACGATCAGCGCCGCCGCCATGCTCAGCTCCAGGACGAGACGCCAGGGCTTCCGTCTTCCTTTCCCGCTCATGACACGTCTGTGACCGTCTCCCGGTCACCTTCCCGGTAGGTGTAGACGGTGAAGCCCTCATAGACGAGCTCCCCGTCCTCGCCGTCTCCCAGGCAGCTGGGGGCGTAATTACGCTCCAGCGGCTCGCCCAGCGCCTTGATCAGCTCCTCCGCGTCCCGCTCCAGGTACTCCTGGGCCAGGGCGCGGCGGGCGGCGATCTCCTCGTCCTCCTGAGGTTTCTCCTCCGCCTCGTGGAGGCCAGCGTCGGGCAGGGTCGGCGGGCCGATCTCCACCCGTTCCTCCACCGCATCGGTGACGGAAGCGTCGCGTGCCTCCGCATCCTCCAGCCTCGCATCCTCCGCCGGGGCGGCGGGCGCGGTGCCGCAGGCGCAGAGCGCCAGCATCATAAGGCAAAGCGCCAGGATCCAGATCTGTCGTCTCATTCTTGTTTCCTCCTATGTTCAGCCCAACAGATTGGGCAGATTGCGTTCGGCAATTTCCAGGATCACCGCGTCATAGCTCCCCTCCGGCAGCACATAGTCCGTGGAGCGGGAGAAGACCGCCTCCGCAAAGGCGTCTGCCAGATAGGGGTAGAGGGCGATGCCGAAGGAGTCTCGCCAGCAGTAGAGCCTGCCGGCCTCCCCGCCCTGGGTGCGGATGGTGATGGCGCTGCCGTCCTTGGGGTCGTTCAAATGGGTGAAGCGGAGGGCCCCTCCGTAGAGGATCTCCGGCTCCGCGCCCTCCCGGGCGGGATAGAGCATCTCATAGAGATCCCCCCTCCGCGGCGCGCCCTCGGTGAAGGGGGCGGCGGCATAGGCGCTCTCCCGCCCCAGGGCGGCCAGCAGCGCGTCCGCCGCCCGGGCGGCGCCCTCCGCCGTCCAGTGGCTGTCCGTGCGGTAGTAGGGCAGCTTTAGGGGGAAGAGATCCACATAGCGCACCCCGTAAGCCTCCAGCCAGGGCAGCAGCCGCTCCAGATTCCCCTCCCCGTGGCGGGAAGGATAGGCGGTGGGCATAGACTCCGGATAGAGGCTGTTCTTGTTGGGCGCCACGGTGAAGAGGAAGACGGCACCCCGGCTCTCCGCCTCCGCCTGCAGCTCCGATAGCCGCCGGGCAATGGCCTCCAGCTCCCCATCGGAGAGGGCCTGTCCCGTGTAGTCCGGCAGAGTGGGAGCGTAGTAGAGCCAGCCCTCCCGCCCCAGGATCACCTGCTCCTGGGCGGAGGAACCCAGTGTCGCGTTCAGCGCGCCCCAAAGCGTGACCATCTCCTGCCGCAGGGCAAAGTGATCCGCCAGGTAGTCGGCGCTCTCGTTCAGCACCCGGGGGTTGATGCCCCCGTCCCGGGTGCGCAGGGACGGCGGCGCGCTCAGATGCTCGTTGGCGGCCTCTCCGCTCGCCCCGAAAACCGCCATGCCCAGGCTTGGCGTCAGAAGCAGCAGCAGCGCCGCACATATGTATAGAAGTGACCAGATCTTTTTCATAGGCCGTCAGAATTGAAAATACAGGAAGGGGTGAAAGCCCCCGGTGGAGAGAGACAGGATGCAGAGCGCGAGCAGCGCAAGGCTCCCCAGCCGCGCCAGGTGCGGGAAGCACGGCGCCGTGAGCCGCCGATACAGCCGCTCCCGCAGGCCGCCGGCGAAGAGGATCGCCAGCCCCAGCGCCAGCAAGGACGCCGGCTGCAGCAGGGAGATCAACGTCACGCTGCCTGCCGCCGTGGCGGAGCCGGCGAACATGGCCGCCAGCATCGCCCCCGCCGCGGCGAGATTCTCCGCCCGGAAGACCACGAACAGCAGCGTCACCAGCAGCAGGGTGTAGCTCCGGCCGAGGAGCCGCCCGAGGCGGCTCTTCTGAAGCCTCTCCGCCCCCAGAGCCCCCTCCAGGCTGGAAAAGAGGCCGTGGCCCAGCCCCCAGACCACAAAGGTCCAGTTGGCGCCGTGCCAGACGCCGGTACAGAGGAAAACCAGCAGGCGGTTTGCCGCCGTGCGCCCTCGCCCCTTCCGGTTTCCCCCCAGGGGGATGTAGAGATACTCCTTGAACCAGGAGGACAGAGACACATGCCAGCGCCGCCAGAAGTCCCGCAGGGAGAGGGCGGCGTAGGGGTGGCGGAAGTTTTCCGGGATCGTGAAGCCGAACATCTGCCCCATGCCGATGGCCATGTCGCTGTAGGCGCTGAAATCGTAGTAGATCTGCAGCATGTAGCAGACCGCGCCCAGCCAGGCCAGCCGCCAGTCCCCCGTCCCCGTGGAGAACACCGCGTCGGCGATCCGGCCCACTGTGTCGGCGATCAGCAGCTTTTTGACAAGGCCCCGGATGAAGCGTCGAAATCCCTGCTCCGTCCGGAAGAGATCCGTCTTCCGCGCCTCGATCTGGGGGGCGAAATCGTGATATTTCACGATGGGGCCGGCGATGAGCTGGGGGAAGAAGGCCAGATACAGCAGGAGCTTGCCGAAGTCCGCAGTGCCGCTCTCCGGCTTCCGATAGACGTCGATGACATAGCTCATGCCCTGGAAGGTGTAAAAGCTGATGCCGATGGGCAGCAGGATGCCTTTGGGCGGTAAGCCCAGGTTTTCCAGCACAAAGTCCGTGTACTTGAAAAGCCCCAGCACCGCCAGGTTCAGCAGCACCGCCAGGGCCAGCATGAGCCTGCGGCGCTGCCGCGTCCGCTGCAACGCCAGCCCCGCCAGGTAGTTGAGCAGCGCCGAACCCAGGAAGAGCGGCAGATAGCCCAGCTGGCCGAAGGCATAGAACACCAGGCTCCCCAGGGCCAGGAGGAGATCTTTCCCCCGCAGGCGCGGGCAGAGTCGCTCCAGCAGGAAGATCGCCGGAAGGAAGGCAAAGAGAAACACCGGAGAACTGAACACCATATTCGCTTGTCCCTCCTTCCCGGATGCCTCTGCCTGTATAATGATCATCGGATGGCGAAATCAATCGAGAGTTCGATTGATTTCGCTGCCAAACGACAAGTTTGGCAGCGAATGATTCAATGAATCATTCGCCCGATGCTCATTGCAATGAATATATGGCAAAACAGCGGTGCTGTTTTGCTGCGCCGCAAAGCGGCGCGGCGAAAAGCACTTTGGCTTTTCGCCATCATATATTCATTATAACGGATGAGAGGCGCAAAAGGTTTCAAAAATTTTTTGAAAAAAACAGAAAACACCCCCGCGGCGGATCATTCCGCCGCAGGGGAAAACTTGCCTGGTCAGAAAATCGCCTTTTCGGCTTCTCAGACTGCGCCGGGCTTGCCCAGCATCCGGAACATGTTCTTCTTGTAGGCCTCCACGCCGGGCTGGTCAAAGGGATTGACGCCGGACATGTAGCCGGAAATGGCGCAGGCCACCTCGAAGAAGCAGACCAGGGCGGCAAAGCCCTCCTCATCCCGGGCGGGCACCTCCACCACCAGGTTGGGAACGCCGCCGCTGATGTGGGCGTCCTTCACGGCGTCGGCGGCGATGCGGTTGATCTCCGCCATATCCTTGCCGCAGAGGTAGTTGAGCCCGTCGGCATTGCCCTCGTCAAAGGGGAAGGGGAACTCCCGGCGGCTGCGGGTGAAGCGCACGATGGTCTCCATCAGGCAGCGGGGGCCGGCCTGGATAAACTGCCCCATGGAGTGCAGATCCGCGGTAAACTCCACGCTGGCGGGGAAGATGCCCTTGCCGTCCTTGCCCTCGCTCTCGCCGTAGAGCTGCTTCCACCACTCGCCCATGAAGCGGAAGGTGGGCTCGTAGCAGCCCAGGATCTCGATGCCGTAGCCCTTGTTATAGAGGTGCTGCCGGGTGGCGGCGTACTGCCAGGCGGGATTCTCCTCCGAGCGGAGATCCAGGGCCTTCAGCTCCTCAATGGCGGCGTCGATGACCTTGCGCACGTCGATGCCGGCCACGGCCATGGGCAGCAGGCCCACCGCGGAGAGCACGCTGAAGCGGCCGCCCACATCGTCGGGCACCACAAAGCTCTCCCAGCCCCGGGCGTTGGCCAGGGACTTGAGGGCGCCGCGCCTGGCGTCGGTAGTGGCGAAGATGTGCTCGTCGGCCTCCTCGCCGTACTTCTTTTTAAGCAGCTCCCGGAAAATGCGGAAGGCGGCGGCGGGCTCCAGGGTGGTGCCGGACTTGGAGATCACGTTCACGTCAAAGTCCCGGTCGCCCAGCTGCTCCAGGGTGTCCCACAGGGCGTCGGCCGAGAGGGTATTTCCCACGAAGAAGACCTTGGGATCGTCCTTGCCGGGGAAGGGCTTCAGCAGCTCGATGGCGCCGCGGGCGCCCAGGTAGGAGCCGCCGATGCCGATGACCACCAGCGCCTTCGAGCGGGCGCGGATCTTTTCCGCCGCGGCCACGATGCGGTCCAGCTCCGTGTCCTTGATGCGCTGGGGAAGCTGCTGCCAGCCGATGAAATCGGCGCCCAGGCCGGTGCCGCTGGTCAGGGTCTCGTGGGCCAGGCCCGCCAGCTTATAATCGGGGCCGGCCGCGGTGAAAAACTGCCGCGCACCGGAGAGATCTACCTTTACCATAAGAAAGCCTCCTTGAAAAAACAAAACTTATGGCAACATTATACCCTATTTTCCGCCGATTGCAAGAAAAAGCGTTGGAAATGCAGGAATGAAGCGGGGCTTCGCCTGATGAAGGAATGAAGGGCCCTGCGGGCCAATTGTGGTGTCGCCTTCGGCGAGGGATGGGAACAGCCCCTATCCCCCAGTGTGCGCACTGGGGACTTCCCCCCATAGGGGGAAGCAAGAGGGGCTCCTCTTGCCTCCCCCTTTGGGGGAGGTGTCGAGGGAGCGAAGCGAGCGAGACGGTGGGGGCGGCGAGGCCGGAAGGGGGTGCGTTCCTTCATTCCTTCATTCCTTCCTCACAGTCCGATGAGGCTGCCGGCCAGCTTTTTGAAGATGCCCCAGAAGCCGATGCGGGGCACCTCCCCGGCGGCCAGAATGGGGATCTCCGCGACGGTCTCCCCGCCCAGGCGCACGGTGAGCGTGCCCACCTGCTGCCCCTCCCGCACGGGGGCAGAGAGCAGCTCCGGCAGGGAGAGGGCGTATTCCGCCGCCGCGCTGCCCTTGGGCGCCAGCGCCCAGGCCTCCCCCTCGCAGCGCAGGGGGACGCTCCCCTGCTTTCCCATCTCCACCGGCAGCTCCGGCAGAGGCGCCTCCGGCCGCAGGGAGCAGAGGGAGAAGTTGGCGAAGGCGTAGTTCAGCAGGGTCATGGCGTCGGCATTGCGGCTCTCGGCGGTCTCCCCGTGCATGATGACGGCGATGAAGGCGATCCCGTCCCGCTCCGCCGTGGCGGAGAGGCAGTACATGGCCTTGGAGGTGAAGCCGGTCTTGAGTCCGGTGCAGCCCTCGTACCAGTAGACCAGCTTGTTGGTGTTGGCCAGCTCGAAGCTCCCGTCCCGGATGCTGTCCATCCAGATGGTGCTGTAGCTGCGGATCAGATCGTGGCGCATCAGCTCCCGGGACAAAAGGGCGATGTCCCTGGCGCTGGTGTAGTGCTCCTCGTCGTCAAAGAGGCCGGTGCAGTTGGTGAAGTGGGTGTTCGTGAGCCCCAGCTCCTCCGCCCGCCGGTTCATCCGCTCCACAAAGAGGGCCTCCGTGCCGCTGAGATGCTCCGCCATGGCCACGGCGCAGTCGTTGGCGGAAACCACGGCGATGCACTTGAGCATGTCGTCCACCGCCATACGCTCCCCTTCCTCCAGGAAGACGCAGCTGCCCCCGAAGGAGGCGGCGCGGCGGCTGGCGGTGACCACGTCGTCCAGGCGGATCTTCCCCGCCTCCAGATCCTCCACGATCAGCAGCAGGGTCATCACCTTGGTGACGCTGGCCGGCGCCATGCGCTGGTCGGCGTTCTTCTCGTAGAGCACCGTGCCGGTCTCCTGCTCCATCAGGATGGCGGAGGGCGCGTCGATGGGGATGGCGGCGTCCCGCAGCGGCTCCGGCCCAAAGGCGCTCCCCTGCGCCAGCACGGCAAACAACAGCAGCAAGCAAAGCGTTCGTTTCATAGTCTCCTCCCTTTTGGCGGCAGAGCGCTCCGTCCACGGGACGGGGCGCGCAGCCAAACCCTTTTATTCTGGAAAAGCCTATGCCCTGTCCGGCGGGATGATGCGGGACAAAGCCCCCTTCGACAAAGGTTGACAGAATTATTCTTTTTTCACACAATCGGAGCGAATTCCTCTTTTTGGATAAAGAAAAAAAGCCGCGGCAAATCAAGGGTTTTGAACATTTCCAACAGGGTTTTCCACAGGCAGAATGTTCAAAAACGGGAACCTTTTTGCAATATCGGTTTCCATAACACCGTTATGGAGGGCAAAAAGAACGCCCTCCGGCTGCCCGTTTTCTCTTGCCGAAAGCGGGTGGATAGGCAGAAACTGAGCCTGTTGCAAAATTTGAATTTGAAAAGGATGCAAAAATCTTGGCTATCCCGTAGGGGAGGGCCTTGTGCCCTCCCGGCCGAGCAAAGCCCTTATAGCAAAGAAAAGTTCGGCGAATTCGTACCCGCTGCGAATTCGCCGAACTTTTTTCCAGGATTTTTCTTCTGTGCTGCCGGGAGGGGCAAGCCCCTCCCCTACGATGGCCACAGGGCTATGCGCGTATTTTGAAGCAGGCCCTTGCTTTTTCTCTTGCCCTGCGGCAATTACTTTTCCAGCTCGGCCAGTTCCTTTCGTGCTTCCTCCAACCTCTTCTGTGCGGCCTCCCGTGTCGCTGTGAACCTTTGCCCCTTTGCCTTTGTGGGTCTGCCCAGGAAAAGGACGCCAAGGCCAAGCACACCCAAGATCAAAAACTCCGTTTCCTCAAGCCAGTTTTTGAAATCCACCCCAATGAAAAAGGGCGCCAGTGCTAAAAGCACAAATAATCCTCCGACGATCAGCGCGACCTTGGAGAAATTCGCCTTTTTCGGCGTTTTGGCCAAGATCTGTTCCTGCTGGGCAATCTCCGTTTTCAGCTGCGGGATGCGAATAGCAGCATAGCCGCTCTTATCAATTTGCTTGATCTTCTGGGTATATGTTACGATATCACTCTGGCAAGACGGCAGCCACTTGGTGCTCTTATTTCCCTCGACGCGCTCGATCCCGTTCTTCCAGGGCTTCGCCGCCAGAGCCGCCAGCTCCGGGTCGTCCCCAAAGACACTCGCAATGGCGTCGCCGCAGCGAAAGAGAATCTGCTCCGCCGCAACGATCCGTCCCGCAGTCTCCTCCCGGTATTTCTTCTCGATCTCCAGATCAATCTCTCTGTGATGCGCCGAGGCAGCATTCCCCAGTATCCAGCAGATGTCGCTGCAGCGGCTACTGATCTCCCGGATCGCTTTGTCCTGCTCTCCCTTGTCCGTCACATGGTCGTGCAGAAGCTGCATCACCGTGTCCAGGCAGTTGGAGACGGAAATCGCCGCGGAGCGGATCTCCCCGATCTTGCAGGACATAGCCTTGTAGTAAGTCGAATAAAAGCTGGCCTCCCAGTCGGTGGGATTTTCGATTTGGATCAGATCGTAATATTTTGCGGCGCCCTCGCTGTCGTTGTTGTCCCGCGCCCGGCGAGCCACCTGGTAGAGATTGGCCAGCTTGTCGCTGTTGTCCACCTTCACGGTGCCCTCCACCATCAGCTTGCGCGCTTCTTCCACGCTGTACTTCGTCCCGCAGTTCTGGCAGACGTATACTCCGTCCTGCTTGACCAGATCCTGGCTGTTGCACATTTCGCAAACCAGGGCCTTCATGGCAATTCCCCCTTTTGAAAATGTTGTTTTTTGGCTTTTCACCACTCCAAAAAAGATATTAACATTTTTATGCGGGCTATTCAAGTATCTTTATCATTTTATTGTTGAATATTCTGGCCCGGATCCGCGCTATCCTTAAGCAAAAGGAGGCGGGCAAATGAATGCGAAATATGTGCGGGAACGCATCACCCGGCTGCGGCTGCAGAAGGGTGTTTCGGAATACAAGATGAGTTACGATCTGGGACACAGCCGGGGCTATGTGAACAACATCTCCTCCGGGAAGACGCTGCCCTCCATGACGGAGTTTTTCGCCATCTGCGAGTATTTTGGCGTGACTCCCGTGGAGTTTTTCAACGAGGAGCTGCAGACCCCCGCGCTGATGAAGGAAACACAGGAGGCTCTCGCCCGCTTGAATCCGGAGGATCTGGCGCTGATCCTGGCAACCGCCCGTCGGCTGGGCCGAGGCTGAACGCAGTCGTTGGCTCTCCTGTGTCCCCCGCCGAGCAAGGCTCTGTGCTGCGGGGTCGAGCTCACCCTTTCCCGCAGGGACGACCATTGGTCGTCCGGATTGCGGGTTTGGGCGTTTACAGACGGACGAGCGATGCTCGTCCCTACGCCATATAACGGAAAACGGAAGTGGAAACCGGCGTTTCCACTTCCGTTTTGTTCCTTACTGCTGATAATGGTGCGCGTCCTGCAGGACCATTTCCTTGACCTTGAGAAGCCGCACCTTGGTGGCGTTCTCGTTCTCCTCCAGCTTCATGGAAATATACTTGATATTCCCCTCCAGCTCCGGGATCATGACGTACTCCAGGGCGTTGACGCGCCGCCGGGTCTTCTCGATCTCCTCGGCCAGCAGCTGCATGGTCTTTTCCACCTCGGCCAGCTCCAGCATGTCCCGGAAGACCATCTCCAGCTTCTCCAGCGCGTCGTCCAGCTCGCCGCTGGTCTGCGCAAAGCCGTAGGGGTAGATCTCCGAGGGGTCGTTGTTTTTGGTCTGGAACTTGTAGCGGGGGACGTTCACGGACATGATGTTTTTATACGTCATGTCCAGCTCCACGCTCTGCCGGGGGTAGAGCAGCGCCTGCTCCAGCATCTCCGGGGACATGATGGAGCTCGCCACCTGCTGGGAGGCGAAGGCGTCGGTGAGACCCTTCTCCACCTTGGTGCGCAGCTCCTTGTTGCGGCGAACCACGTCCATGAACTGACGCATCAGCTCATCCCGCTTGTCCTTGAGGAGCTTATGGCCGCGGCGCGCCGTTTTCAGGCGACCCTTCAGCTGGTTCAGCACCATTCTTGTCGGGGTTATCGCGGTATTGGCCAAAAAGTTTCACCTCCGTAAAAATCTTGATGCCGTAGGGGCGACCCTTGCGGTCGCCCGCAGTCCCGCACGGGCGACCGCAAGGGTCGCCCCTACAGGATTGTAGGAAGCTTACTCCTCTTTGGGCATGTACTTCTCGATCATCTCGGGCTTGATGCGCTTGAGCTCGCGGCGGGGCAGGATCTTCAAGAGCTCCCAGCCCAGATCCAGGGTCTCCTGGATGCTGCGGTTGGTGGTGTTGCCCTGGGAGACGTAGCGGCGCTCAAACTCGTCGGCAAACTTGGCGAAGAGCTTGTCGTCCTCCGATAGGGCAGCCTCGCCCAGAATGGTCATGAGCTCCTTGGCGTCCTTGCCGCGGGAATAGGCGGCGAAGAGCTGGTTCATGGTGCCGGAGTGGTCCTCGCGGGTCTTGCCCACGCCGATGCCCTTGTCCTTCAGACGGCTCAGAGAGGGCAGCACGTCCACGGGCGGCACGATGCCCTTGCGGTGCAGGTCGCGGCTCAGGATGATCTGACCCTCGGTGATGTAGCCGGTCAGGTCGGGGATGGGGTGGGTCTTGTCGTCCTCGGGCATGGTCAGAATGGGGATCATGGTGATGGAGCCCTTCTTGCCCTGGCGGCGGCCGGCGCGTTCATACAGGGTAGCAAGGTCGGTGTACAGGTAGCCGGGGTAGCCGCGGCGGCCGGGGACTTCCTTCTTGGCGGCGGAGACTTCGCGCAGAGCCTCGGCGTAGTTGGTGATGTCGGTCAGGATAACCAGCACCTGCATGTCCTTCTCGAAGGCCAGGTACTCGGCCGCGGTCAGGGCCACACGGGGGGTGGCGATACGCTCGACAGCGGGGTCGTTGGCCAGGTTGGAGAAGACCACGGTGCGGTCGATGGCGCCGGTGCGGCGGAAGTCGTTGATGAAGTACTCGGACTCCTCAAAGGTGATGCCGATGGCGGCAAAGACCACGGCGAAGGTCTCGTTGTCGCCCAGCACCTTGGCCTGGCGGGCGATCTGGGCGGCCAGCGCCGCGTGGGGCAGGCCGGAGCCGGAGAAGATGGGCAGCTTCTGGCCGCGCACCAGGGTGTTCAGGCCGTCGATGGTGGAAACGCCGGTCTGGATAAACTCGGCGGGGTAGGCGCGGGCGGCGGGGTTCATGGGCAGGCCGTTGATGTCCATATGGGCGTCGGCCAGGATGTCCGGGCCGCCGTCGATGGGCTGACCCATGCCGTTGAAGACGCGGCCCAGCATGTCCTCGGAGACAGCCAGCTGCTGGGGGTGCCCCAGGAAGCGGACCTTGGACTCCGCCAGGTTGATGCCCTGGGCAGACTCGAAGAGCTGTACGACAGCCCGGTCGCCCTCGACCTCCAGCACCTTGCAGCGGCGGGTCTCGCCGCTGGGCAGCTCGATCTCGCCCAGCTCGTCGTAGGTGACGCCTTCCACGTGCTCCACGATCATGAGGGGGCTGGCGATCTCTCTTATGGTCTTATACTCTTTGATCATGCGTCCTCACCTCCGGCAATGACTTCTTCGATCTCGCGCTTCATCTGCGCCTCGATGTCGCTGTACTCCTGCTCGAAAACCTTCACGTCCGCCATCTTGGCGCGGCCGATGCGCTCCCGGGCGGGGATGACGAAGAGCTTCTCCATATCGGCGCCCTTCTGCAGCGCGTCGCGGCAGAGCTCGTCAAAGCGCAGCACCAGATCCATCAGGCGATACTGCTTGCGGTAGGAGGAGTAGGCGTCCTCGTCCACGAAGGCGTTCTGCTGCAGGAAGTCCTCGCGGATGCTCTTGGCGGTCTCCATGGTGAGACGGTCGGCGGGAGAGAGGGCGTCCTGTCCGACCAGACGGACGATCTCCTGCAGCTCGCTCTCCTCCTGGAGGATGTGCATGGCCTTGGTGCGGTTTTTCATGTAGCCCTCGCCGAACTCCTTGGTGTACCAGGGGGTCAGGGTGTCCAGATACAGGGAGTAGGAGGTCAGCCAGTTGATGGCCGGGAAGTGGCGGGCGTAGGCCAGGGAGGAGTCCAGCGCCCAGAACACCTTGACGATACGCATGGTGGCCTGGGAGACAGGCTCGGAAATATCGCCGCCCGGAGGCGACACGGCGCCGATGGCGGTGACGGAGCCCTGGCGGTCGTCGCTGCCCAGGCACTCCACCACGCCGGCGCGCTCGTAGAACTGAGCCAGGCGGGAGGCCAGGTAGGCGGGGTAGCCCTCTTCGCCGGGCATCTCTTCCAGACGGCCGGACATCTCGCGCAGAGCCTCGGCCCAGCGGGAGGTGGAGTCAGCCAGAACGGCCACGTCGTAGCCCATGTCGCGGAAGTACTCGGCGATGGTGATGCCGGTGTAGATGGAGGCCTCGCGGGCGGCCACCGGCATGTCGGAGGTGTTGGCGATCAGCACGGTGCGCTTCATCAGAGGCTCGCCGTTGCGGGGGTCCTTCAGTTCGGGGAACTCCATCAGAACGTCGGTCATCTCGTTGCCGCGCTCGCCGCAGCCGATGTAGATGACGATGTCCACGTCAGACCACTTGGCCAGCTGGTGCTGCACCACGGTCTTGCCGGAGCCGAAGGGGCCGGGGACGGCGGCGGTGCCGCCCTTGGCGATGGGGAAGAGGGTATCGATGATGCGCTGGCCGCTGTTCATGGGGCGGCTGGGCACATACTTGCGGGTGTAGGGCCGGGCGATACGCACAGGCCAGCGCTGGATCATGGTCAGATCGTGGAGCTTGCCCTTCTCGTCCCGCACGGTGGCGATGACCTCGTCCACGGTGTGCAGGCCGCTGCCGATGAAGATCACCTCGCCCTTAAGTCCGTAGGGCACCATGATCTTGTGCAGGATGGCGCTGGTCTCCTGGACGGTGCCCAGCACGTCGCCGGCGGTGAGCTTGTCGCCCACCTTGGCCACGGGCACGAAGTCCCACTTCTTTTCCCGGTTCAGGGGCTTGACGTCGGTGCCGCGGGTGATGCAGTCGCCGGTGAGGGCGCGCATCTCGGGCAGGGGGCGCTGGATGCCGTCATAGATATTGTCCAGCATACCGGGTCCAAGCTCCACGGACATGGGCATACCGGTGGTTTCCACCACGGCGCCGGGTCCCAGGCCGGAGGTCTCCTCGTAGACCTGGATGGAAGCCTTGTCGCCGGTCATATTCAGGATCTCGCCGATCAGGCGCTGAGAGCCCACGCGCACCACGTCGGAGACGTTGGCGTCCGCCAGACCCTCGGCCACGACAAGCGGGCCGGATACTTTGGTAATAGTTCCGCTCATTTTATCATCCTTTCCATATTGGCCCCCTTGCCTAAAGGGGGCTGTCAGCCGCCAGGCTGACTGGGGGATTCTGTCGGTCGAAGTACGATGTGATTTCGGGGCTTTTTATATCCCCCCGCCCTCGCTTCGCTCGGCCACCCCCCTTTAGGCAAGGGGGGCTTTACGCAAATGGGAGGCTTTAATCTCCCAAAATATTGGTGCCGACAGCCCGTTCCACCGCGGAGCGCAGGGCGTTGAGCCCCAGGCCCAGGGAGCCCTCCCGACCGGGGATCAGAATGATCGCCGGGCTGGGGCTGTCCTTGAAGCGGTTGATCTCATGGCCGAGCTGGGCGGCGAGATTTTCCTCGATGTAGATGATGGCGCAGTCGTCCCGCTCCCGGGTCAGGCGCCGGAGGATCTGGCCGGCCTCCTCGGCATTCGCCGCAGGATAGGTCTCCAGTCCCAGAGCCTTGAAGCCCATGACGGTCTCCCGTCCACCGATTACTGCAATTTTAAGCATACAGATCACGCAGCCTTTCCCGGATGGTCTCCGGCGCGATGCCGGCGAGCTTCCCCGTCAGGATCATGCGCACGGCGGTGATTTCACCCTCCACGGCGGCCAGATAGGCGGCCACGGCCTCCGGGCCGTAGCTCACCAGCTTTGCCGCGCGCAGATAGGCGTTCACCGCGTTGTCGCAGGCGCGCTCAAAGGCCGTGAGGCTTCCGCCGGAGAGCGCCTCCGCGCCCCGGGCGGCCGCCTGCTCCAGCGGCGAGTGGGCAAAGAGGGCGGTCAGACCCTCGCCGTCCCCGGCGGTCTGGAGCCGATCCTCGTCCACATTCCCGCCGGGCAGCAGAACCTCCCGCAGGAAGTCCGCGTCCTTGTGCATCCGGCCGGTGCGCACCAGGCTCTTGAGATTGCTGCTGTCGATGAGCAGGCGCACATAGCCCGTGAGGAAGGGGCAGTCCGTCGCCTTCGCGGCGGCCAGCATCTCCTCAAACATGGCCCGATCCAGCACGAAGTCCGCCAGCTGGGGGTTCGCGGTGCGCGCCAGGATGCTCTTGGCCTCCGCCAGCGCCTTGCCGAAGCTCTCCGGCAGCTCGCTGTAGCGCTCCTCGTGGTAGAGCTCCTGCAGCTTTTCCGGCGCAAAGCGGCCGGAGCGGCTGTAGAGCGCGGTACCGTCCACGCCCATGGCCTCGCTCTTCAGCAGGACCTTGGCGTTGTGGACGTCGTACTTAATGCGGAAGAGATCTACGATCGCCCGCTCGGGCGAGAGCTGCTCCAGCTCGTCCAGGATCTGGTTGCGGCGCTGGGTCAGCGCCGCCTCGATCTCCCCGGCTCCGGCCTGGGAGAGATCCGCGTAGCCGCAGTCGGTCAGGAGCTTGGCCGCCTCCTCAAAAGAGGCCGCGTCCAGCATTCTCCCGGCGCGATCGGCGTTCAGGAGCTTGGGCTCCCGGGCGCGCAGCATGGCGGACAGGCTCAGATACGCTTCTTTTTTCTTAGCCAATGTCTTCCCTCCCGATCCTGGGATCACTGAAACAGGATTTCCGCGACCTGGGCGGAAAGCTCACTCCGGCTCAGCTCCACCAGCAGCTCTACCGTGCAGTTGACCTCGATGCTGCCGCGGCGCAGGATCAGACCCCCGGCGAAATCGCCGGTCTCCTCCGCCAGCGTCAGCCGGCCGTTTTCAAGACGGGCGTTTGCAGCCTTGCAGAGCTTCTCGCCGATGGTCTCGCGGTCGCGGGCGTTGAGGACGATCTTCTCCTCCCCGGTGACGGAGGCCTGGGCGGCCAGCTTGGCCAGGAAGGCCACATACTGCCCAGTCGGCAGGGAGACGATCTGCTCCTGTGCCTTCCGGAAGCTGCGGGAAACCAATTCCTGCTTGGCTGCCAGCAGCTCCTTGCGCCCTTCCATGCGGGCGATGCGCGCCTCGCCGTCCACCTTGTCCTGGGTCTCCTTCACGCCGGCGCGCAGCCGCTCGGCATAGAGCGCCGCGGCCTGCTTGTCAAAGTCGCCCCGGATTCCCGCGCACTGCTGCTCGGCCTGAGCAAGGATCGCGTTGACCTGCGCATCAGCGTCGGCCTTGATATGCGCGATAAGTTTTTCAGTGCCTTTCATAGCTTGCTCCTATCCGCAGGTCGATCAGAGCTGGATGGCGTTGAGCATCATGAAGGAAGCCAGCAGGGACAGAATGGCGTAGAACTCCACGGTGATGCAGAGGATCATGCCCTTGGACCAGTCGTCGGGCTTCTTGGCCAGGATGTTGACGGAAGCGGCAGCCACCTTGCCCTGGGCAATGGCGGAGAGCAGACCGCCCAGCGCGATGGGGAGGCAGGCGTTGAAGACCTGCAGACCCTGCTGCAGGGTGATGGCGGTAACATCAGCGGCGCCGGTCAGCTTGCTGAAGGCCAAGAACCAGATAACGAAGCCGTACAGACCCTGGGTACCGGGGATGACCTGCAGGATCATGGCCTTACCGAACTTGCTGGGATCCTCGGAGACGAGACCGGCGCCGGCCTCACCGGCGATGCCGGTGCCCTTGGCGGAGCCGATACCGGCCAGAACAGCAGCCAGGCCGGCGCCCAGCAGACCGATGGCAAAACCGATGCCGATCTGATTGAACAAAGCTTCCATGATAGATTTTCCTCCTAAATATTATTTTGAAATAAGTACTTCCTTACAGGCTCCCCTGCATTTGGGGGAATTGCGGCTTCGCGCTGCCGGTGGCAGGATTCCGGTTACGCACTGCCGGTGGCAGAAAAAGCGTGACCGGAATCTCCGCAGCCGCGCCGTTGGCGGGCCGTCGCGAAACAGGCCTGGGAACGGCAAATGCGGCAAGGCGTTCAGAAGCGAAGTCGGAATTTCCGCAGCGGTCGAAAAATGCGAAGGTCAGCGTAAGCCTGAAGCATTTTTCGGGCACCGCAAGGCGGAAGCTGGCATCCGCCGTCTCACGCGAGGCGGATGACTGAGGGGTATTCCTTTACTCTTCTCTGGGTACCGCGTACTTGCTGCGGATCTCCAGCGGCTCAAAGGGCTTGCCGCCGTCCTGATAGAACTTGCCGAAGAACTCCAGGCACTGCAGTCTCAAATCGTGCACGAAGCAGCCCAGCAGGTTCAAGCCGAAGTTCAGCACATGGCCGATCAGGAAGATCACTAGGAAGATGATGCCGGAGAACACCGTCACCCCGCCCTCGGAGGGCATGGCGGCGATCTTGTTGAAGACCTGGGCCACCACGCCGCCGGCCAGCATCAGGGCCATGATACGGGAGTAGCTCAGAATATCGCCGAACCAGCCGGTGAGGGTGTTGTAGATGATGCCGAAGGCGGCGGTCACCTTGCCGAAGCCCTTGGCGTGCCGTCCCGCGCCGTAGAGCAGCATCACCGCGCCCACGATCAGGATGACCAGGCCCGCGGTGTGCAGGGCGGAGGATTTCACCACGCCCAGCAGATCCAGCGCCAGCAGGATGCCGCCCAGCAGGATCACCCACAGGGGGCCTTCCTCAAAGACGCCGTCCAGCAGATTGCCGGCCCGCTTTTTCTCCACAAAGGAGACGATCATGCCCACGTTCAGGTGGATGACGCCCAGCACCATGGCGCCGTAGAGCACCGTCTGGCTGTCGGTCACCGGGCTGAAGAGGGCGGGCAGCCCCTTCCAGGTGGAGCCGAACATCCCCGCGATGATGGCCGGGGCGTCTCCAAAGAGGCCGCCGGTGAGGGCGCCCATGATAAAGGTGGAGATGCCGCCGTAGAGCAGCAGCTGGCAGAAGGCCAGGGTGCCGCCCCGGGGCTTGATCTTTTTCATAGCCACCAGCGCCGCCGCGATCATGATGATCCCGTAGCCCATATCCGCCATCATCAGCCCGTAGAACAGGATGAAGAAGGGCGCCATGAGGGGGTTGGGGTCCACCGTGCCGTAGGCCGGCAGGCTGTACATGTTGGTGACCATGTTCAAGGCGTTGGAAAATTTGTTGTTTTTCAGCTTGACGGGTACGTCCGCGTACTCGTCCTCAGCCGGATCCCGGGTCTCCCAGGCGCATTCAAAGCGCTCCAGCAGCTTTGTGAGCTTCTCCTCCTGCTCGGCGGGCACCCAGCCCTCCAGCACCACGGTGGCGTCCGTGCCGTAGAGACGATCCTCCGCCTCCGCCATGGCAATCTGGGTGGACACCCGGTCGAAGGCCAGCTTCAGCTCGTCCCGATGGGGCGCCTGGGCCGCGATCTCGCCGGAGAGAGTCTCCTTCTCCGCGGCCAGCTCCTGCAGGGCCTTCTCCGCGGCGGCGATGCCCTCCCGGGCGGTGCCGGTGCTGCCGCTGAGAGAGGCGGCACTGAAGCCAAAGCTCCGCAGGCTCTCCTGGGCGGCGGGCAGCTGTTCCTTTGCAGCCAGGAGCAGCACATAGCGCTGGCTCTTGTCCTGGCTCACGGGGAAGAGCTCCGCCTCCTCGGCGGCCTCGGCCAGAGCGGATTCCACTTCGGCAAGGGGGATGCGGTTGCTGAAGGAGCCCAGCACCAGGGCGCTGCGCTCGGTGCCCTCGGTCTCCAGAGGGAGATCCAAGCCCTCCCAGGGCCGCAGGCTCTCGATCAGGCTGCGCTGCCGGCTCTCCTCGGCGCCGATGCGGCGGATGCGATCCTCCCGCTCGCCGATGGCGGCGGCCAGCTCCAGCGTCTGCTGCAGCCCCTGGGTCTCCAGGAACGCATCGCTCTCCTGCACGGGCTTGGCGCTGAGCAGGGGCGTCTTGGCCGGGGCGTAGCTCTCCAGCAGCTGCAGCGCCCGATCCAGGGTCGCCTGCCGGCTCTTCAGCGCGGTGAGCTCGCTGCTCTCCCGGTGGACGAGGCCCTGATCCTCCTGCTCCTGCAGTTCCTCCCGGATCTCCGTCACCTGCACGCAGCCCAGCTTTGCCAGCTCCCGCAGGAGCTCCTCCTTCTGAGAACGAACCAGCATCAGCCGCAGCCGTTTCATTTTCAAAATGGCCATGTCAGTCGTTCACTATCCTTTCCACTATGAGCGCTGCCGCTTTCGCCAGACGGCCTTCCGCCTTCTGACGCAGCGCCTCCCGTTCCTGCTCCAGCTCTCGGGTCAGAGCTCCGCTGTCGGTTCTGCTTTTTTCCTCCGCTTTGGACTGCAGCACCTCCAGCTCGCTGTCCGCCTTGGCGCGGGCCGCCTCCAGTGAGGCTTTCCCGGCTGCCTCCGCGTCGGCCAGCAGCTGCTTGGCCTGGGCCTGGGCGGCGGCAACGGCGTTCTTCGCTTCCTGCTCGGCAGTGGTTACGCTCGTGATCGCTTCCAATGACATTGGCACACCCCCTCTTCACTCAAATTTCATCCAGGTTCGCACGGGGCGGCTTTGCGCTCGCTCCCGCGCTGCAGATACCGGGCCGTCCGGACGGAGGCCACGCCCCACCCGCAAAGCCCCGGTATAAAATCGCATCTTCTATATTACCCCAAGTGCGGCTTTCTTTCAAGCGCAAACTGGTAAGATACTTGACAAAATTCCTACATTCCCGACAGTTTCGCCCTCTCTGTCCAAGTCCCGGGGCGGCATTTTCCACCCTTGCGCAAAACACCGGAAAAGGATATAATATGGTGTTACCATATCTTTCAGAAAGAGGATTTCCCCATGTTTCAAGGCTTTTCCAAGGAGACGGGCGAGTTTCTGTGGGAGCTGGGCTTCCACAACGAGCGCCCCTGGTTTCTGGAGCACAAGGAGCAATTCGAGCGGGTGCTGAACCGGCCCTTCAAGGCGCTGGCGCAGGAGACGGCGGAGCTGCTGCAGGCACGCTTTCCGGACAGGCAGGTGCAGTGCCACGTCTCCCGCATCTACCGGGACGCCCGGCGGCTCTTCGGCCGGGGGCCCTACAAGGATCATCTCTGGTTCACCCTGTGGGACGCCCCCGCCGGGAAAGACGGCCCCGCCTTCTGGTTCGAGATCGGCCCGGCCACCTATGGCTGGGGCATGGGCTGGTTCGAGGCCGCTCCGGCGGAGATGGAGCTCTTCCGCCGCAGCATCGACGCCAATCCCGCCCGCTTTGAACGCCTGGCCGGGGACATCGCCGCCTCCCGGCAGAAGTACAAGGTCATCGGCCCGCGCTACGCCCGCCCCAAGGGCAGCTACCCGGAGCCGGTGCGGGGCTGGTACGAGAGCAAATGGGTTGGCGTGGAGACCGTGCGGGATCTGGAGGGAGACGCCTTCACCCCGGAGCTGCCCCAGCTCCTTTGTGACTGCTACGCAAAGCTGACGCCCATGTATGACTATCTGGCGCAGATCCACAGCGCCGCCAGAAAAGACGGCCTGCCGGCCGCGGAGGAGAAACGCCATGGATAAGCTGGTCACGGTGATCGTGCCCGCCTGGAACGCGGAAAAATATCTGGAGGCCTCCCTGCGGAGCGTACTGAATCAGAGCCACCGGGCCCTGCGCCTGCTGGTGATCGACGACGGCTCCAGCGATTCGACGCCGGAGATCCTAGCCCGGCTGCGGGCGGAGGATCCCAGGCTGGAGTTTCGGAGCGTCAAAAACGGCGGCCCCGCCGCCGCCCGGAACCGGGCGCTGGCGCAGCTGCCGGAGGGGACAGACTATGTGATGTTCCTGGACGCGGACGATCTGCTGCTGCCGGACGCCATCGAATACGCCCTCGCGGGCGCCGAGGGGGCGGAGCTGGTGCTCTTCGGCTACTCCATCCAGCGGCCGGACGGCAGCCTGCGGGACTACTGCGAGCCGGAGCAGCTGCTGGATCGCCCGGCGCTGGGGCAGGCGCTGGCGCGGCTGTACAAGGCAAACCTTCTCAACCAGGTCTGGGCCAAGCTCTACGCCGCCCCGCTGCTGGAGGGGCTGCGCTTCCCGGACTACCGCTGGGGGGAGGATCGGCTTTTCCTCTTCGACGTGCTGGAGCGGGTGCAGCGCATCAAGCTCCTGCCGGAGAGCAAGCACCGCTACGTCATGCACGAGGGCGAAAGTCTCATCACCCGGTATTATGACAAGAAGTTTGACGTATGCTGTGAGATAGACGGGCGCATCGAGGCCCTCTGCCAAGCGCTCTCCGCCCCGGGGGACGCCGATTTCCGCTACATGTTCGCAAAGAGCGTCTTTTCCTGTCTCACGAACCTCTATTCCCGCTCCTGCAAGCTGAGCAAGGCGGAGAAGCGGGAGGTAGCCCGGCACATCGCAAACGACCAGCGGGTGCAGCGCCGCTGCCGGAGCGCCTCCGGGGGCTTGCCCACAAGGCTCCTCTGCGCGGTGCTGCGCAGCCGGCGGGTGGGGCTCACGCTCTTCTGCTTTAAGCTGGTGGCCTGGGCGGGAGAACGCTTCCCCCGGCTCTTCATGAAGCTCAAGCACCGGAAATAGTTTTGCGTTTTGAGAGGACGAAGGAACGGGTCGCTCACGCCGTTCGAGACGCAAAACGAAACTCCCGCTTCCTCGCGTCCCCCGTCTCCTCAAAACTGAACACTCAAAACTCAAAACTCTTTATGCTTGCCAAGCGCGGGCTTTTGCGCTATAATCATCCACACATTTTTTCGGAAAGGGGGCTGCGGCCTTGGACAATCGACCTATCGGCGTCTTCGACTCCGGTCTGGGCGGACTCACCGGCCTGATGGAGCTGCGCCGGCTGATGCCGGAGGAAGCCATCGTCTATTTCGGCGACACGGGCCGTCTGCCCTATGGGGAGAAGACCCTGGCCGAGCTGCGCGTCATGGCGCCCCAGAATCTGGAGCTGCTGGCCGGGCAGGGCGTCAAGGCGATCCTGATCGCCTGCGGCACCCTCTCCAGCAACACGCCGGAGATCCTGGACGCCTTCTCCATCCCCAGCTTCGGGGTGCTGCGCCCCAGCATCCGCGCCATGGCGGAGACGCCGGGCGACGGCGCTCTGGGCATCCTGGCCACCGCTGCCACCATCCGCAGCGGCGCCTTTGCGCGGGCGCTGCGGCTCGCCTGCCCGGGGCGGGAGATCATCCCCGTCCCCTGTCCCGATCTGGTGCCCCTGATCGAGAGTGGGCACCGCTCCCCCTCCGATCCCCTGCTGCGCGCCGCGGCGGAGCGCTATACCGCGCCTCTGCAGGGCGCCTCGGCGGTGCTGCTGGGCTGCACCCACTATGGAATCGTGGAGGAGGCGCTGCGCTGCTTCCTGCCGGCTGAGACCGTTCTGGTCAGCGCCGCCGCCTGCGGCGCGGAGGCTGTGCGGGATTATCTGGAGGCGCAGGGGCTGCGCGGCGCGGGCAGCGGCGAAGAGCGCTACCTGGTCAGCGGCGACCCCGCCGCCTTTGAGGCCTCCGCTTCCCTGCTGCTGGGCCGTTCCATTGCCGGGCATGTTCGCCCGGTGCCTGTCATGAGGATCGAGCGATGATGAAAGACGTTGTCATCTCCATCAACAGCACCTTCTCCTTTGACGAGGGGGAGGAGCAGCGCATGGAGTTTACTACCGACGGATATTATTTTTATGAGGACGAGGTGGGCTGCCTCAGCTATGAGGAGAGCGAGGTCACCGGGCTGCCCGGCACCCGCACCAGCCTCTTCGTCATGCCGGATCAGGTGGTGGTGGACCGGGAGGGCACTGTCACCAGCCGGATGGTCTTCAAGGAGGGGCTCAAGAGCGCCTTCCAGTTTGCGACGCCCTTCGGTAACGCCAACATGGGCATCGACACCCGCCGTATCGCCCAGAGCATGGGAGAGGCCGGCGGACGGGTGGAGATCGACTATGTGGTGAACATGGAGCACATGGTGGCCTCCCGCAACAAATTCGAGATCACCGTGCAGGAGATCGGCGGGCAGTAATTTCGGTTTTAGAACATCCGCGCGGGGACGAAACATCGTCCCCGCGCATTTTTTGCCCCCTCGTCCCCTCAAAACTCAAAACTCAAAACTGAAAACTCCCTCGCCCCCCTCGTCCTCTCAAAACTCAAAACTCAAAACTCAAAACTTTTTTGCGGAAAGCTCTTGACAGAACTGTATGACTGTGGTATTGTACTAATCGTCTAATACATTAATGCAAAGGAGGCCTGTCCATGGATTGGACTTTTCGCGGGGATCAGCCAATCTATGCCCAGCTGATGCAGCGCATCAAGCAGGGCATCGTCTCCGGGGATCTGCCGCCCGGCAGCCGTCTCCTTTCGGTGCGGGAGCTGGCCACGGAGGCCGGCGTCAACCCCAACACCATGCAGCGGGCGCTGCAGGAGCTGGAGCGGGAGGGAATGGTCTATTCCCAGCGCACCGCGGGGCGTTTCGTCACGGAGGACGTGAACTTGATCGAAGGAACCAAACGCGCCTTTGCCGCAGAGCACATCCGGGTGTTTCTGGAGGGCATGGGCAGCTTAGGCTACGGCAGAGCGGAGATCCTGGCTCTGCTGCAGGAGGAAAAGGAGGACGCACATGGCAATTCTGGAATGTAAAGCTCTCTCCAAGCACTACGGCAAGGTGGCCGCGCTGGAGAGCGTGGATCTCAGCATCGAGTCCGGCCGGGTGGTGGGTCTGCTGGGACCCAACGGCAGCGGCAAGACCACCTTCATCAAGCTGGTCAACGGCCTGCTGACCCCCACCGCCGGCGAGGTTCGCGTAGGCGGGAACCGGCCCGGGCCGGCCAGCAAGGCGCTGGTGGCCTATCTCCCGGATCGGGATTACCTGGCGGACTGGATGTCCGTGGAGCAGCAGATCCGCTTCTTCGCGGATTTCTACAAGGACTTTGACCAGGAGAAGGCCCGGGAGATGCTGGCGCGGCTGGGCGTCGACCCGGCGCAGAAGTTCAAGACTCTCTCCAAGGGCACCCGGGAGAAGGTACAGCTCACCCTGGTCATGAGCAGAAAGGCCCAGCTCTATCTGCTGGACGAGCCCATCGGCGGCGTGGATCCGGCCACCCGGGATTTCATTCTGGACACCATTATCCGCAACTACAATCCCGAGGCCGCTGTCATCATCTCCACCCACCTGATCGCTGACGTAGAACAGGTGCTGGACGAGGTGATCTTCCTCAAGGAAGGGCGCGTGGTGCTGCAGGATTCAACGGATAATATCCGGGAGCAGCAGGGCATGAGTGTGGATCGGTATTTCCGGGAGGTATTCAAATGTTAGGAAAACTCATCAAATATGAATTCCGCGCCACCGGGCGCAGTATGCTGCCCGCCCTGGCCGTGCTGACGGTGCTGGTGGTGCTGGCCAACATCTCCGTCCGCCTGCTGGACAGCCGGCTCAGCTCTTTTCTGACCATTCTGCTGATTCTGGTGCTGATCGCCACCTTCGTCGCCGTGGTGGCGGCGGAGCTGATGCCCATCATTATCATGATCGTCCGCTTCCACAAGAATTTGCTGGCAAACGAGGGCTATCTGATGCACACCCTGCCGGCCAGCGTCCATTCCCTGGTCTGGTCCAAGCTGATCGTCTCCCTGGTCTGGCTGCTGCTGACCAATCTGGTCATCATACTGCTGGGCGGCCTGTCTGTGCTGCACCTGGCGCAGATGAATCTGGCCGAGCTGCTGGCCGGCTTCCCCAGCCTTCAGGAGATCCGCTTGGCGCTGGCCTCCGTGGGCGTCAGCATGGGCGATGTGTATCTCATCCTGGGTGAGATCGCCCTTCTCATCATCCTGAGCGGGCTGGTGAGCTGCCTGCACTTCTACGCCGCCATGTCCCTGGGGCACAGCTTCACCCGTCGGAAGGGTCTGATGAGCGTGCTGTGCTTTGTGGGCATCAGCTTCGTCTTCAACCTCATCACCAACTATCTGGGCGTCAACGAGGTAGAGTACCTCAGCTCCGTGGACGCGGGCACCGTGCGCATCGGCTTCTATCTGGCGCAGGGCACCATGGGCAAGAGTCTCCTCTATCTGCTGGTACAGGGCGCGCTGCTGTACGGTGCGACGGTCTTCGGCCTGCAGAAGAAGCTGAATCTGGCATGAGCAGGAAGCTGATCGCCTTCGATCTGGACGGGACGCTGCTGGACGATGAAAAGCGCGTCCCGGCGGAGAACATCCGGGCTCTGGAGGCCGCGGCGGAGCGGGGCTGGGTCCCGGTGCCCGCCACGGGGCGCATCGTCCGCGGCATCCCCGAGCCGGTGAAGCGGCTGCCCGGGGTGCGCTACTTCATCGTCTCCAACGGCGCCGGGGTCTATGACGCGGCGGAGGATCGCCTGCTCTACCGGGGCGACGTGCCCCTGGAGCTGGCGCTGCGCTGCTACGAATACATGGACACGCTGCCCGTGATCTACGACTGCTATCAGAACGAGAGCGGCTGGATGACCCGCAGCATGTATGAAGCCTGCGCGCCCTACTTCCCCACCGAGCCGCACATGCTGGAGATCGTAAAGCGCCTGCGGGTGCCGGTGGACGATCTGAAGGAGACCCTGCGGCAGCGGGGCGAGCCGCTGCAGAAGCTGCAGATGTTCTTTAAGCCGGAGGATCTGGAAGAGCGGGAGCGGCAGCTCCGGCGCATTCCGGAGCTCTTCCCGGAGCTGGTGGCCACCACCTCGGTGTCCAACAACATCGAGATCAACAGCGTGAACGCCGGCAAGGACAAGGCGCTGCTGGCCCTGGCTGCACATCTGGGCATCCCCCGGGAGGAGACCGTGGCCTTTGGCGACGGCACCAACGACCTGGCCATGCTCCGGGCGGCGGGGCTGGGCGTGGCCATGGCCAACGCCGACCCCAAGGTGAAGGCCGCGGCCGACGAGATCACCGTTAGCAACAACGACGCCGGCGTGGCCCGGGTTGTCCGGCGCCTGCTGGGGGAAAAATAGAATCTATTGTAAGAAAAGAGCCTCCGGTTTCGTACCGGAGGCTCAATGTGTAGACAAACCCCAAAGCATGTCATTGCGAGCCAGTGCTCACACTGGCGTGGCAATCCGTTCTTCTTCAAAAACCCCGTGTTTTCAAGGCTTTCAGGTTACGGATCGCCACACCGCTTTTTGCCTTTGGCAAAAATGCAGACATCGGTCACTGGTTCGCGATGACAGAAACCAACTTTGTCTACAGTCTGAGCCTCCGGTTTTTACCGGAGGCTCCTCGTATTCTTTACCGTTTTCTGCTCACGCTGTCGGCCAGGGCCAGGATCTCCGCGTCCGTCCAGGGCTGCTCTTCCTCGGGCGGCTCTTCCTCAGCCTCGCTGGGCTCCTCCGCCTTTTTCCGTCTGATGCGGCGGATGAGGGCGAAGCTCAGCGTCCCCAGGATCAGCGCCACGCCGGAGGCCCGCAGCACATGGGCAAGCTCCTCATAGCCGTCCCAGAACATGGGCACGGTCAGATCCGCCACGCCCAGCCCGAGGCCGCCCAGCAGCAGCCCCAGGAGGCTCTTTTTGTTGAAGATCTTTTTCAGCGGCATGTTGGGGAAAATGGCCTTCATGCCCAGGGCCACGGCGCCCAGCAGCGCCGCCAGCAGGAACAGCCAGCTCACCGCCTTGCCCGCGATGGGGCCCAGCAGCATCGTCCACAGGCCGGAGGCCGCCGTCCAGATCCCCCAGCCCAGCGCCCACAGGGGCACCAGCACGAAGACCCGCACCGCCAGGGGCAGCCGCAGGATCCGCTGGCGCAGCGCCGCGCGCAGGCCGGTGCGCTCCCGGCGCTCCTCCTGCTCCTCGCTCTCCCCATCGTCCCCGCTGTCCAGATCGTCGCCGTCGTTGTCGTTCTGGACGATGGCCACCGGGTTCAGATCCTGCTCCGGGGCAAGCAGCGCGTCCGGCGAGGAGAAGAGGCCGCCCAGCAAAACGCCCGCCGAGGTGACCGCCGCCACGCCGGCTCGCAGCGCCTTCTTCTTGCGCTCTTCTTTGGATTTTGGTTCGCTTTTCTGCTCCGCGGAGGAATCCTCTTCCGGGGCAGTTTTTTCGATTGTCGCCTGCGCCATCCGGCGTCCCCTCCTTTGCTTTTTTGCTATTGTACGCCAGATTCGCCCCGCTGTCAAATTTCAAGAGAACCGCCGCGGGCTGTGCCGCGGCGGTTCAGACTGTAGACAAAGTTGGTCTTCTGTCATTCCGAACCAGTGACCGACGTCACTGGTGTGGGAATCCGTATCCTGAAAGTCCTGATTTTTCAGCATTTTTAGAAAAGAACGGATTGCCACGCCAGTGTGCGCACTGGCTCGCAATGACATACTTTGGTGTTTGTCTACACATTGAACCGCCGCGGGCTGTGCCGCGGCGGTTCCATTGATCTTTAGCCCCAGAGGGCGGTGAGCATGGGAATGATCTGCTTCTTTCGGGACATGACCCCGGGCAGGAAGACCCGGTTTGCCTTCGGCGTGACGGAAAAGGCCTGCTGGATGGTATCATCGCTGCCCACATACAAGAGCTCCGTCCCCTCCCGCAGCACGTCTGTGATCATCAGGATCACCAGGTCGAATTCCTTCTCCCCCTTCAGCTTCTCCATGTAGGCCAAAAATTCCTCGCCCCGCGCCAGCAGCTTCTCGGAATCGGCGCAGGTGATCTGGCTGACGGCCAGGTTCTGGCCGGAGATGTGGAACTCCTTATAGTCGGTGCGGAAGAGCTCCTCCACCGGCTTCTCCCCGCCGTCAAAGGAGAAGAGGGACTTGCCCAGCTCCTCCAGGGAGATATTGGCGATATGTGCCAGGCGCTGGGCCATGGCGATGTCCCGCTTGGTGCAGGTGGGGGACTTGAACATGACCGTGTCGGACAAAATGGCCCCGGCCATGAGCCCCGCGATCTTGGGCGAGGGCACCACGCCGTTTTCCTGGTACATGGCGGTGAGGATGGTGTTGGTACTGCCCACGGGCTCGTTGCGCACCCGGATGGGCTGGCCGGTCTGAATATCCGCCAGGCGGTGGTGGTCGATGATCTCCAGGATCTCCACCTGCTCCAGGCCGGGCACAGACTGGGCGGCCTCGTTGTGATCCACCAGCACCACCTGCTTGCGCCGGGGGCGCAGCAGATGGAAGCGCGCCAGGGTGCCCACCACCTTCTCATTCTCGTCCAGGATGGGGTAGGCGCGGAAGCGGCTTTTCAGCATGGTCTCCCGCACGTCGTCCAGATAATCGTCCAGATGAAAGGCCACGATCCCCTCCCGGGCGCAGATCCGCTCCACCGGCAGCGCCTGGTAGATGAGCCGGGACACCCGCCGGGCGGTGAGGGGCGTGGAAATGATGCAGGTGTTGGAGCGGCATTCGCTCCACTCCGGCCGGATGTCCGAGCGGCAGATGATGAGACAGCCCACGCCGCTTGCGATGGCCCGGTCGATGACCTCCGGCTGGTTGCCGCAGACCAGGATGCTCTCGGGATTGGTCAGGGCGGCGTCCTCGTAATTCTGGGGCAGGGCGATGAAGAGCTCCCCCGACACGGTGTTGACCGAGGTGGCGTACTCGTTGACCAGCGTGCCCTCCAGCACGCTCAACAGGTTAAATAGCGGAATGTCCTTGAGCCGGTTTTCCAGCATGGACTGCATGTCATAGCTGGCAATGTCCCCGGTGGAGAGCATACCGAAAAGGCATCCCTCCTCGTCCACGATGGGCATGGCGGTCAGGGCTTCGTCCCGCAGGGTGCGCCAGGCCAGGTCGATGGGCACCGAGCGATCCAGCACCGGCGGATGGTCAAAGTCCAGATCCCGCACCTGGGTGCGCATGTTCTTGATCCGGGGCGGCGCCTCGAAGCCGAAGCGATCCAGCAGCTTCTGGGTCTCGTCGTTCACAGAGCCGATGCGCACGGCCTTGAAGTTCCGATCTCCCAGGGCCTGGCGCAGGTTTGCATAGGCCATGGAGGCCACAATGGAGTCGGTATCCGGGTTCCGGTGTCCGGTGACATAGATTTCGTTCACAGTCGTCCCCTCCTCGCTTTGCGTAAGTTCCTTCTGATTTGCAGTATAAGAAAAAACTTTTCGCTTTGCAAGCCCTTTTCATCTGTGGCTTCTTATGATATACTGAGATGTCACTATAGAGAAATTTGGAGGAACAAACATGAAAAGAATCCTGTCCCTGCTTCTGGCGCTGTTGCTGTGCCTGTCGCTGCTTGCCGGCTGCGCAAAGGATCCCGGCACGCCCGCCGCAGGTTCTGAGAGCTCCGTCCCCTCGGCGACGCCGGAGCCCACGCCCGAGCCTACTCCCGAGCCCACGCCCAAGCCCCATGTGGAGCCCACCAGTGAGCGCGAAGGCATGTGGGATCTGGTGCCCTTTGACGAGATGCCCTATGAGCGCCCGAATCTGGACGATCTGAGCATGCATATCGACGCGGTGGGCGAGGCGCTGGACGCCGGCGCGGATTTCGAGACCCTTGAGCCGCTGCTGGACGCCTGCGAGGACGATTACGACGTCTTCTACACCATGTATTCCATCGCCTTCATCCGCTCCTGCCAGGATATGACAGATGATTTTTACGCCGACGAGTACGCCTGGCTGGACGAGACCAGCGCCGAGCTCAGCCAGATGATGGAGAAGCTGTACTTCCGCTGCGGCATGTCCGACATGGCCCAGGAGCTGGAAGAGAAGTACTTCTGGCCGGGCTTTGCCGAGGAGTACGCGGACGATTCCAACGCCTTCTACAGCGACGAGATGGTGGCCCTGCTGCAGGAGGAGAGCAACCTCATCGCCGAGTATCGCGCCCTGGTGGCCAGCCCCACCGTCGTCCTTTCCGACGGCACCGAGGTGGATTACTTCACCGCGCTGGAGGAGTACACCGGCTATGCCTACCTGGATCTGCTGGAGAGCTACTACAGTCAGTATAACCCCCAGCTGGCCGAAATTTACATCAAGATGATCCTCAACCGCCAGCAGCAGGCCGTTGTGGCCGGCTATGACAGCTATGAGGAGCTGGCCTTCGACCACGGCTTCGAGCGGGACTACAGCCCCGAGCAGGCCAACGCCTATCTGCAGGACATCAAGACCTACATCGTCCCCCTGTACCGGGAAGCCAACGACGCCGGCCTCTACTATTTTGTGGACAGGGGCAGCATCAACGCCCAGCGGCTGGAGGAGATCCTGCGCTACGGCGTGACCAGCATGGGCGACGAGGTGCTGGACACCTATGAGTTCATGGTCAAGTACCGCCTCTGCGACCTGGAGCACAGCCCCCTGAAGGCGGAGATGTCCTTCAAGACCTACCTCAACTCCTATGAGGTGCCCTTCCTGTTCATGGACGCCGGCGGCGACCTGGGCGACGTCACCACCTTCTCCCACGAGTTTGGCCACTATCTGGACGGCTTCCTGAACTTTGAGGAGGAGGAGTCCATCGACCTGGCGGAGTGCTACTCCCAGGCCATGGAGCTTTTGATGCTCACCCGTCTGGACGGCGTGCTGACCGAGCGGGAGCTGGATTCCCTGTACCAGATGAAGATGCTGGACATCCTGGGCATGTATGTGCAGCAGGGCGCCTTCGCCGAGTTTGAGCACATCGTCTACAGCGCCGATCCCGAGGAGCTGACCCCGGAGTATCTCAACCAGGTCTTCCTCCAGCTCTGCCAGGATTACGGCTTCAGCGAGGCTGGCTTTGAGTATCTCTACGCCATGCTCTGGGTGGACATCACCCACTTCTTTGAGCAGCCCTTCTATGTGATCACCTACCCCGTGTCCCACGACATCGCCATGCAGATCTTCCAGCTGGAGCAGGCCGAGCCCGGCGCCGGTCTGGAGAAGTTCCTGGAGATGCTGCCCCGGGTGTCCCCCGACATGATCGAGAGCGCGGAGGGCGCCGGGCTGGTGAGCCCCTTCACCCCCGGCCGTCTGGAGAAGGTCTCCGCCACCATGCGGGGCATTCTGTTTGAAGACGAGGCGTCCAACGCGGCCTGATCCCCACGAGCCCTAAGCTTGGGCGCGTTGCAAAATGCGAAACAGATGCGAAAACCCTGGTTGCATCGTAGGGGAGGGCCTTGTGCCCTCCCGGCAATCAGCGCTCATATAGCAAAGTAACATTCGGCGAATTCGTACAATCTGCGAATTCGCCGAAAATTTTTTAGACAATACTCTGTACTGCCGGGAGGGGGCGAGCCCCTCCCCTACGGTGGTGACTGGGTTATGCGCGTATCTTGCAGCAGCCGCCTTTCTTTGCTTCTTGCCTCTCTTGCTTTTTTACGGAAAACATGGTATGGTAAGCACAGAACAGCACCACGGGAAAGGTGGGAATCCCCCATGAAGATCCAAAAATCCTCGGAAGACTATCTGGAGGCCATGCTGATGCTCCGGGAGAAGCACGGCTATATCCGCTCGGTGGATATTGCCGGGCAGCTTGGCGTCACCAAGCCCAGCGTCAGCTATGCCACCAAGCGCCTGCGGGAAAACGGCTACATCACCATGGACGCCGACGGGCTCATCTGCCTGACCGATAAGGGCATGGAGATCGCCGCTCGGATGTACGAGCGGCACAAGCTGCTGACCCAGCTGCTGATCGGCCTGGGCGTCAGCCCCGAGACCGCCCGGGAGGACGCCTGCAAGATCGAGCACGATCTCAGCGTGGAGACCTTTGACGCCATCCGGGAGCACGCCCGGCGCTACAGTCAGGCCAATGTGGAATAAGGACATCCTCTCCCTCGGCGCCGCGGAAGCGGCGCCGCTGCTTTTGGGCAAGCTCCTCTGCCGACGGACGGAGGAGGGGCTTACCGCCGGGATGATCGTGGAGACGGAGGCCTACTGCGGGGCGGAGGACGACGCAGCCCACTCCTTCGGCGGGCGGCCCACCGCCCGGACGGCAGCCATGTTCGGCCCGCCGGGCCGGGCTTATGTCTTCCGCATCTACGGGATGCACTGCTGCTTCAATGTGGTGACCGCGCCCGAGGGGCAGCCCCAGGCGGTGCTGATCCGGGCGCTGGAGCCGGTGGAGGGTCTGGCGCTGATGGCCGAGCGGCGGGGTACAAGCGATCCCCTGCAGCTCTGCAGCGGGCCGGGGAAGCTCTGCCGGGCCCTGGACATCGGCATGGCCCAGTACGGGCTGGCGCTGGACGGCGGTGAACTGTTTCTGGAAGACTATAGAGACTTCTCCCCCCGGGAGATCAGCGTCTCCCCTCGGGTGAACGTGGACTACGCCGAAGCCTGGCGGGACGCGCCCCTGCGCTTCTTCCTGAAGGACAGTCCCTACGTCTCCCGCGTCCCCCGCCGCTACGCCGCCATCGGCACCCTGGGCTGAGAGCCAAACACCAAAAAGACACGCCGGTTTTGGCGTGTCTTTTTGCTTGTTTTCCGTTAACCCTCTCCCCGCAGCTCATGGGAGATGTCTCGCACCGCCTGGGCGGGCGCCGCACTCAGCAGCTCCCAGACCGGCTCCGCGCTCTGCTCCCCCGCGAAATAGCGCCGGGCGCAGGCAAGGGCATAATCCACATCCTGCCGCTGGGCCACGGCGTCATAGGCGCTGTCGTACAAGCACATATCCCTCCGGTCAGGCTGCTCGTCGTCCAGCTGGATCTCGTAGAGATGCACATGGGTCCGTTCCTCGTCGCTGGCCCAGCCCCAGTCGTAGTTAAAAAGCTTCTTGGCGTTTTCCAGGCCGTCGTAGTAATAGCAGCAATGCAGGCGGCTGACGCTGTCCGGGAATTCCCGCTGCCGGACATACTCGAAGATCGCCTCGGTGCACCATTTGGCATAGTCCGCCCATTCCCGCAGGCCGGACTTGTCCAGCACAGCAAACATATATTTTCCGGTGAGCATCATAGCATAGAAGCAGTCTTCGCTCCGCTCCAGTGCCTGAATAAAGGGGCGGCTCAGCGCCTCCGTCCTCTGATGATCCGGCTCCAGCCGGTCGCCCAGCTTCAGCGTCTCGCTCATGTGATAGACGATCATATTCTGCTCCTTTTTTCTCCCGGACGTCCTCCGAAACAGAGGCTCAGTGACGGCGGTGCATGTTCCCTATGGCCTTGTACCTCTCATCAAAATCCGACTGCGCCTTTTTCTTCATCCGGATATAGGTCTGCTTGTCGGTTTTCTTTCCCGGGTGGCTCTTTTTGTAATCCCGATATCCGAAAAAGTTCAGAATGGCGGCGGTTAAGCCAACTGAAGCGGGGCCGGCGACGAACACAAACGCCGCGGCCCCGATCGAGCCGCCAAAGCTCCCGGACCGACGCAGCAGCGCCAGGAAGCAGATAGCAGCCCCTGCCGCGAGCAGCCACAAAAGGAGCGTTTTCAAAAAGGGATTGTACGCGTCCATCTTTTCAAGCATATCGCAGAAGCGTGAATTCTTTTTTGTCCGTTTTTTGTTCTTCACCCGAGTTTCCCCCCTTTGAAATCGTTCCTGTGTTTTGATTATAGCAAGGCGCGACTCGCCCTGTCAACGGCGGCAAACTGACATTTCTTCATTCCTTCCTCGCTCCTACAGCTCCCGGATCTCCACGGCGATGCCGCCGTTTTTAAAGACGGTGATCCAGGCATAGCTCAGGCGGTAGCCCTGGCCGGCGGTGCCGGGGTTCACCACCTTGACCCCGCCGATCTCCTGGGAGTCCGCCCGGTGGGTGTGGCCGTAGAGCGCCAGCTGGCACTCCTGCTCCTGGGCGGCGTAGACCAGGGAGTCCACGTTCCAGTCCACATTGTACAGGTGCCCGTGGGTGAGGAAGGCCTTCACCGGCCCCAGGCTGACCACCCCCGACAGGGGCTCCCCGCTGCCGTAGTCGCAGTTGCCGCAGACGGAGTAGAGGGGGATCTCCGGAAAGTCCCGGCGGAGGATCTTCGTGTCCCGGTCGTAGTCCCCCAGGTGGATGAGCACGTCCGGCCGGGTGCGCCGCACCGCCTGCACCATTTTGGCGGTGTTGCCGTGGGTATCGGAAAAAACGGCGATATTCATGGATCGAACCTCGTTTCTGTCAAGTTTCCCCTCCCGGGCGCATAGGATAGGAAGGGTGATGGATCATGCAGGATCTGGAAAAAGCGGCGCAGGAGCTGCAGCGCCAGGGCAAGACCGAGCGGATCCGCGCGCTGGCGGATTCCGCCGACGGGCGAAAGCTGGGGCAGATGCTGGACGCAGGCGCGGTGGAAAAGGCCGTGAAGGGCGGGGATTCCGCCGCCCTGCAGCAGATCCTCCGGGGCGTGCTGGGCACGCCCGAGGGGAAGCGCCTGGCGGAGCAGCTGCGCAAAGCGATTCAGAAATAAGGGGCAAGGAGGGGTGGCGCCGTGAGCGAGTTGGAGGATCGGCTGAACAGTATCCTCAGCGACCCGGAGCAGATGGCGCGCATCAACAGTCTGGCGCAGTCCCTCATGGGCGGCGCGGGAGACGCGCCCCCGTCCGGGGACGCCGGCGGGGAGTCTGCGCCGGAGAGCGCCCTCCCCGGGAAGCTGGCCGCCCTTCTGGGGCAGCAGAGCGGCGACGGGGACAAACGGGCGCTGCTGGAGGCCATGAAGCCCTACTTATCGGAGAAGCGGCGGGGAAAGCTGGATCGCGCCATGCGGCTGACCCGGATGGCGAAGCTGGCGCGCCTGGCCATGGGGGAGATGGGGAATGGTGAAACGCTATGACGGAAAAACAGGGCGGGTGATCCGGGTGGAGGATGGCCCGCCTCTCCCCGAGGCGCCTCCCGCTCCCCCGCCCTTTCGGGAGGGCGGGAGACGTCCGCCTCCCGGCGGCGCTTTCCCGGGGCAAAACGCCCTGCCCCGCCAGCTTCGGAGGCTCCTGTCCAACAGCTTTGGGGATCTGGAGACGGAGGATCTGCTCTTGCTGCTGATCCTCTATCTCCTCTACCGGGAGAGCGGGGATCAGGACTGGCTGATGACCCTGGGCGCCATGCTGTTTCTGCCATGATACTAACACCTAATAGAACTCTTTGATTCTTTCCGGTCAGAATTGCGCCATGCTTCGTTGCTTCCCTTGACCATATATCTCCATTATGCTCTGCGGGAAGCGCCTCGCCTGTCACAATTCTGCCTCGGAAATC
>JAEEGI010003846.1_pt1 | contig 35537 bp, 35 predicted proteins | sample 8958751 | NCBI WGS metagenome assembly JAEEGI01 (sample SAMN16246545, study PRJNA631951) | gut metagenome | biome: gut microbiome; feature: rumen; material: KS-attached | host: Bos | place: Iran: Karaj | collected 2018-10 | reverse complement strand
TTTACAAGGGAATGTATATGCTTATTGCACCTGCGACAGCATCTGTTAATATCCGTATTCCTTACTTTGCATCAATAGGTGTTGCTGTAGTGATCGCGATATTTGTTTACTTTGCGGTGCTCATCAAAATCGGAGGCGCAGCAAGAGAGGATATACTCAAGTTCCCTAAGGGAAGAAGCCTTGTCAGGGCGCTTGAGAAGATTAAATTATTATAAAAGAGAAATGTCAGAGTCGTTCTATAAATGAATAACTCTGACATTTTTATTAAATGTAAAACAATGTGTTGCAAAAGTGATACATCATGCTATTATTATGTTAGTAGGAGGTGATGATGATGTCAGCGACATTGGTAAAAGATACAAATTTTAATATGCGAATGAATAAACAAAAGAAGACAAGCCTTGAGGAATTATATGGGAATCTTGGTATGACTCTGGCAGAGGCGGTTAATATATTCTTTGAAAAGTCTTTAATGGAAGGTGGAATTCCTTTCGATGTGAAAATTTCTAAATATAATGAGGATACTATTTCGGCTATGAAAGAGGCAAAGGATATAATGTCCGGAAAGGTTGAAGCAAAGGCTTATAGTTCTGCAAAAGAACTGTTTGATGAGCTTGATGCAGAATAACAGCTGTTAGAACAGGGGCACATACAGATTTGTTTAAGAAGTATTAATCCTTATGACGTTCACGGAATGGCATAAGGATTATTTGTTAGAGAGTTGCTACTCCCAAACGCGGGAAAGGATTAGAGATGATTATAATAACAATAGCAACAATAATAGCATTGGAACTCGTAATAGCTACATTTGCTGTTTTAAGTAAAGTAATCCCGTTAAAGAATTACTATAGGAAGCGTGTCAAAGTACAGATTACCTTATTGGGCATAGCTTCTTTACTGGGAGCGTGTGTTTGGCTTTTTGTAAAGGTTGCTTCTGATCTGTCATTATTGGATGAGAGCAGGTGGGATACAGAGTTTGCGGGAATATTATTTTTTTTATATTTTATATTGTTTGTGGCATCTGTATATCGATACTTTTTAGAAAGAAAAATATCGAAAAAAGAACTAAAGAGACGAGACGAGCTTATATACGGAAAAGATGATAGCAGATCTTTTAATATAGTTAAAAGGATACTTTACGGTATTGCTGCAATCGATGCATGCTTGATTGTAATATATATATCGCAATTATCAATTGTTGATATAGATTTTGTCGGTCGATTGGCCGGTGGGATAAGTATGGGGCTGTTTGGAGCGGCTATGCTTGGAATATTAAGAGATGATAGAGGTTTAGAACTAATATTGTTGCGTCTGTTTTCATGGCTTTTGATTTTGGCAGGTATAATAAAGATTTTTTTTGAAGTAGAATAATCAAGAATAGGACAGAAATAAATGGCTGAAAAGTTTGCAGTAATAGACACGGAAACAAACTGGAAAAACGTCGTTATGTCGGTGGGCATAGTGATAGCGGAAGAGGGGCAATTTGTGGCTCTGGATAATAAGTATATAATAATCGAGGAAGCTGCAAAGGTCGGAGGAATGTACTCATATGCGCTCAATATAAAGGGCAAGACTCCGCAGATGACAGACCGCAAAGGTGCTGTCAAAGCGATAAAAGAGTATCTTAATTCTTTTGGCATAAAATCAATCTTTGCATATAATGCATCATTTGACGCGAGGGTCCTTCCGGAGCTAAATGAGTATAGCTGGCATGATATTTTAAAGCTGGCTGCGTACAAGCAGCATAATCCCAAAATTCCGGAGGATGCAAAGTGCTGTTCGACGGGGCGCTTAAAGAGCGGCTACAGAGTTGAAAATATTCTGCATATGTTTGGCGAAGAGGGCTATATGGAGTTTCATAATGCCTTAACCGACGCGGTTGATGAGCTTCGCATTATGCGTTATCTGAAGTACGGGATAGGGGATTACCCGGTACTGTAATAATGGTCAGGATATAGTTGTAAATGGGAGAAAAGAGATGAAAAAAAGATTTTTAGCGGCAATGGCCTGCAGTATAAGCCTTATGCTTATGGCAGGTTGCGTGGGACAAAGCAGTGAAACAGAGATTATGACCGATGATTCGGATATGAATGTTTCCACGCGGGTGCAGGAAGATTCTGCGGACAGCGCTTCAAGTGAGACAGCTGTAGATGGCGCAGCCGGAAATATTAAGCTTTCAGCTTCCGAATGTGAGGCTGAGATTGATAAGCTTCTTCAGACTGAGGAAGTAAAACCTGATAATGAGGAAATACTTAATGAGATGGTGCACTGTGTGGCCGTTTCGTGTGTTCTTGAATTTGGGGACGGAATGGTTTTCTCTGAGATGGAGAATAGAAGCAAGGCATTTTTGCGCAGGCGGATCATAGAGGATGTTTTTCTACAAAATGATAATCCATTTAGCGGCGCGATCAAGCTTAAAGACGGCGATGAAAATTCGGCAACTATGGCCGTTCCGGTTGATGAAGCTGTTGCTTTGTTTAAGGATGTATACGGAGAAGAGAATTTTACGCCTTTTGAAACTGAGCAGGTAAAAGATGAATTTATGCCGTTTACTTTTTCTGACGGTGAGCCGTGGAACAGCATTGAGCACATGAAATATTATGAGGATGAAGGATATTATCTTATTACAGGACCGGGGTTCTATTCGGATAACAGTGGAGATACATCATTTCTTGGATATGCGGACATTTTGATTGCAAAGAATTCCAAAAGCAGATATGGTGTGACTCTTTTATACGGAAGATATCGCGACGAGAGCATAAAGGTAACTTCAGTTGAGACTTCTTCGGAACTTCAGCCGGCCGGTGGTAAAACTTATGGCGGAATGAATCTTGTAGACAGAGATTATACAACAGTATGGGCTGAAGGCGTTCAGGGCACAGGTGTTGGAGAGACCATTGTGCTTCATCTTGATAAAAAGCAGCCTGTGTGCGGAGTTATGATATGTAATGGCTATACTGAAAATGACGAGTTGTTTACTGCTAATGGAACGGTGACGAAAGCAAATGTAGATTTTGGAGACAATAATATCGTCATAGGCGAAATGGAAGGATATACTTCTTACGACGTTGCTACCGAGATTCTTGCAGGCATGAACAATAATTGTATTGAACCCAAAGAGCCTGTTGAGACGGATACGATCATCATAACAATAATGGGAGCCGAAAAAGGTGAGACTTATGATGATACGTGCATCAGCGAGATAGTGGTGTATTGATTTTTTAAATTATGTTCTCGGGAAATCTGCTGAAAATGCGGGTTTCAGTAGTGTTATTTTTGATTTTTGATTTTTCTTAGAATGAAAACATATTTAATTTTACTTGTCTTTTTCCTGATTGCAGTTTTCCCTGCTTTTGTTGCGGTGAAAGTCTACGGAAGAATGCATCCGGACAAAGAAAAAGAAGCAATAAAAACATATTTATGGGCTGTATTTGTCTTTTATCTGGCCTTTCTGTTTATGCTGACATTCGGACTGTTTAGAAGTAAGCCCGAATTTATCCTTGGAAATGGTGAAAAGATAAGAGACTACCTTAACAATCGCAGCAACTTTGTTCCGTTTGCGACTATTGCAGGACTATTCATAAACAACGCTTCATTTGAAGCTCTCATGGTGAATATCGCCGGAAACATTGTTGCGCCGGCGCCGCTTGGATTCTTCCTTCCGGTGTTGTTTAAGCGGCTTAGGAAAGCAGGGCCGTTTATTCTTGCGACGACGCTGATCATTGTATTTATTGAGCTTACGCAGTTTACGTTCTGCGTAGGCTCTTGCGATATTGATGATCTGATCCTGAATGTGGCGGGAGCGGTAATTGTATTTGGGGTAAAAAGAAAACAAAGCCGGTATTAATTGGCTTTGTTTTCTTTTTTGAATATCTCCCTGGCTTCTTCGATGCTGACGCCTTCGATATAGTACTTGATGGCAGCAGTACCGATTGCTTTGGTTCCTGCGCCTGCGATTGTTGAGTTGATCATGCCGCCTGCGATTGGAAGGAATTTTACGGCGCCGTGGGCGATTAGCCTAAATACTGCACCTGCGCCGCCTGTCAGGAAGAGGGAAGCAAGGAATTCTTTTCCCGTGTCGATTGAAACGTCTCTGCCGCTTAATCCTGCGATAAGGGCAACCATTATCGACTGGACCAGAAGGAGAATGTATATGTCGGCTACAGGAATGTTGGCAAAGGCTATGGCGCTTGCAATCGCGACAAAAGAGTTTGTAACGTGAGTGGCCATTTTTTTCACCAGCTCATTTAACTGAAGGGCCATTCTAAAGCCCATCTTTGCTTCAAAATCAATAATTACTTCTTCGAGCTTCTCGCGAAGTTCGTCTATGTGATAGCGGCCGTCAAAATCAATCTGCAGATTGTTGATGTCGGACTGCGCCATCTCGAGGATATCGGAGGGCTGGACGCATACACCGCTTGCGTCTGCCCATTCTATGTAACTTGAAACATCAACGATTCCGTCTACGTTAAGACCGTTTTCGGTGCAGATCCGCTGGTAGTAAGCAACTGTATTTATGAGGTTCTCTTTTTTGGCAACGTTGTATTCGGAAGGATCTTTGATCCTGCTTGGCTGGACTTCGTCGGCTTTGTTGATCACAACGAGGACGGGAACTTCGACTTTGTTTACTTCTGCATATTTTTCTTTTACCTTCTTAAGGAACTCGACGTCTCTGTCGATGTTGTCGCGGTGCGTCGCAGCAAGTAAAAACAGGACTACGTCGGGATTAAAGTTATTGATATCGCCAAGAAGCTGGTCTTCGGCGGTCATTCTGTCATCGGTCGATATGGATTCGGAAATGCCTCTGGAATCCATGATGTCCATCATTTTTCTGTCACCGTCGTAGCAAGGGTAGATCTTGGTCTCTGTAGTGCAGCTCTCCACATCATTTACGGGGGCGACGTAGCTGGAGCTTAGAGCGTTGATCAGACTGCTTTTGCCGACGCCGGTTCTGCCGATCAAAAGGAACCTCGGCGGTCTGTGTCTGTCAATTCCGTCAATCAGCTCTTTTAACTCCTTATCACCAAGTATCTTGTCCCTTACGAGGGCCTTTATATCTTTGGGGAGTACATCCGGCAAATCATCGATCATCTTATCCAGTTGATTGTAGAATTCCTTCATCTTTATGAGTCTTTTTTCAATTGTATTCTGATTATCAGCCATGGGCGCAATCTCCTGTAAAAAATCTTTTGAATAAACTAATTGTAACATGTATGCGCGGAAAGTTCTTATAGGTTTTGGGCAGGGCGGATATCATATTTTTTTTACAATTATTTTATGCGGTGTTTGTTTTAATGTATTTGAGGCTATTTTATAATTTTTGCATAAGTGAATTTGATAAAGGCTATGTTTCACTGTGATTTGCAACCCGTAGACGCGCGAAAAAAGAGGATGGATGCTATGAAAAAAAGGATAGCCTTAGTTTTTGCTTATCTTTTTCTGATCGTGGGACTTGCTGATTTCTTTACAGTCTTTACCGTAAAAGCCGTAACTGAAGATGAGGATTTTGTGATTGACAGGACGCACTGGGATGCAGGATGGAAAACGACTTCTATCGGCCCTGTTTCTTTTGATGCGCCCAGAATATGGTATCTTGAAGAGGGCTTGTATTCGCCGGTATTGCAGGACGTGAACTACTGCGACTGTTTTATTGATATCGAGTATTTCAAGGAAGACTGCGTGGACGAGCTTATCGCATACGACAGGTACAAGTATGAGGATGTTTATGTGGTTGATGAGGAAGTTTGCGGCTATCCTGCGAAGTATGTGGAGTACACGTATTACAATTCCGGTTTGCAAAAAGAGATAAAGAAGCTCATTTACTACATCCGCATGGGGCAGGGCGGCGAAGTGTGCATGCTTTTGTATGATGTGCCGTTGGAGTATTTTGAAGAGTTTGTTGATGACTATTATCTGGTCGTTAACAGTGTTGATATAGATGATTCCAAGCTCAAGAAGGGGATCATGCTTGCGGAGAACTATGAATAGGGGCGAAGGGAATAGGAGGAGAATGGAATAGAGGAGAAGGGAATAGGACGAATGGAATAAGAGGAGCATGGAAGAGGGGCAAATGGAATAGAGGCGAATGGAATAGCGAAAGAGCCGGGGCGGTGAGGTGGTGAGTCGTTCGGCTCTTTTTTGGTGAAGTGAGGTGGATAAGGGGTGTTGAGGGGGCTGGGGATGTTTTCTTGGGATTCTTGGGATGCGAGACATTTGCGGCGGTTGGGAGATATTAGCGGCGGAATAAACATTTTGGGAAATCTCGCTGTAGTAAGTTGGGAATGTGAGGTGTTAGCGACAGGGGCAAAGGTTTTTTATGCAATCTTGTTGGTGTAAGTAAGATTTGCGAGTGTTTTCCTGTTGGTTATTGAGAAAACAGGGCTTTCAACAGTGAAAAAAGCGTGTGATTACCTGTTGATAATTGAGAAAATGCAGATATCAACAGTGAGAAATGCAGGAATTTCCCTGTTGAATATTGCGAAATTGAAGATGTCAACAGTGAGAAATACTGGAATTTTCCTGTTGCATATTGGAAAAATGAAAATACCAACAGGGAGAGATGCGAGTATTTCCCTGTTGAATATTGCGAAATTGAAGATGCCAACAGTGAGAAATACTGGAATTTCACTGTTGAATATTGCAAAAACGAGAATATCAACAGTGAGAAATGCAGGTGTCTACCTGTTGGTTATTATGAAATCATTGGCCAAAATAAACGTTTCAATATTGAAGTAGCTTTACGGTCATTAGGACCCGAAAAAAGATGTGTACACGTAGAAATAAGTGGATGTGGGAATGGCTTTACGGGCATAGAATCTCGGAATCGATGTGTACACGTAGAAATAAGTGCATTTGGGAATGACTTTACGGGCATAGAATTCCGGAAATTGATTTATACCCGTAGAACTAAGCAAATGAGAGATGGATTTTACGGGTATAAAGTTTGCAATTGAATTTGAGTAACGTAGGGGAAGGTCAAAAAGAGTCTATTGGGATTATAAAGTTGTATCTCCGAGGGGGGAATACCATTATATGGACATAATGAAAAATTTGTTTGAGAAAGTACAAAAAACATGCAGAATAAGGCGTTTAAGAAATCATGCAAAAGAGGCATAAATACAACCAAGATGATGAGTTGCTATTTGTGCCGTAATCCGATTCGAAATAAAGACATCGGCTATGATATTATTTATATAGCATCGGAGAAACAAAAATCGGAATGAAGCACATTTTTGCTGAACCGGAGAGAAACAAACCGGAGCAAAGCAAATTATTACAGCACCGGAGAAAAACGAACCGAAGCGAAGTACAATTATGAAATAACTGATTTTTTGAACAAGCATCATAGGAAAGACAGGAACAGAATGGCAACAATAATAAAGACTAAAAAAATTATAATAATCGACACCGGCAAGCATTTGGAGCTGTCAAAAGAAGCAGAGCAAAAGATAAGCGACCACTGGAAAGAGCTTTTGGAAGTGCATCCGTGGCTGTTTAACGGACCTGTTTATTCGACGGTGAAGATGGAGAATAATGACGGGGAAGTGAGCCTTGAATGCGAGCTTTCCGATTATGCAAATTATAAATGCGGGCAGGTACAAGACCTGGGGCGCTATGCCTGCAAGAATACGTACGCGGGCGGGATTTTGAAATCGACGGACGGGAAGTTTTTTGTTTCACTAAACGGGAACGGCTCGGAGAATAAGGGGAAGATTCAGTTTATCGGCGGAGTTATCGATCCGGACGACAGGAATGAGAGCGGTGACCTTGATCCGATAAAGGCGGCGTTTAGAGAGTTTGAAGAGGAGGCGGGAAGCGCTATCAGGGACAGCATCGTTTCTACAGGCGATACGTACCTTATTACCGATAAAAAGAAATACGGCGTCCAGACAGTTTTTTTCTCAAGCATGAGCTCAGATGAGATTCTGAATGCATTTGAGGCGTTTAAGAACAGCTCTGACAATACCGAGATAGCGCGGATCATTTCTTTTGGAAAAGAAAATATAGAAGAGCTTAAAGAGTATTCGGAGAGGCACGATATAGGAGTTATAGATCTTTTGACGAATCTTATTACTGAAGAAAAATGACTAATACAGCGAAAAAACAACCGGGGAGGCTTGAAATGGATAAATACTCTGATATAAAAGGCAGAATACTTGAAAGTGCAAAAAGCGATGATGATATCAGGGCGATAATTGCGATCGGCTCTACGACAAGGAGCGATGTTAAGGCCGATGAATATTCGGATCTGGATCTTTTTATAATAACGACGAATGTCGAGCCGTGGTATTCGGGCGAATATCCTAAGGGATTCGGAAATGTGGCGATTTCGTTTATTGAGGATACTTTGGGCGGCGGAAAAGAGAGAAGATGCATCTTTGATGAAGATAAGGATGTTGACATGATTGCACTGACTCCGGAGCAGTTTGAAACTGCGGTTAAGGAGGGCGTGGCGCAGTGGGTCATGAACAGAGGATACGAGATTCTGTATGATGAGATGGACTACGGGGATTTTTTGCGGGAGCACATAAAGCACAGTGTCACGGCACCTTCTATGAGCGAGGAAGAGTTTGTGAACATGATAAACGATTTCTTTTTCCATAATATCTGGGCGTATAAAAAGCTCAAGCGAGGCGAGATCTGGGTTGCCAAGATGAACGTCGACAACTATCACAAGGCGCATCTTTTGAAAGCGATAGAGCTGTATCGCTACAAAAAAGAAGGCGTGGACGTTTGGCACGAGGGGCGCTTTATAGATAAGTGGGCCGGCGAGGAGATTGTTTCCGAACTGGCGGAGTGCTTTGCGCATTATGATAAAGATGATATTTTGAGAGCGCTGAAAAAGACGCATGAATTGTTTGTAAGGATTACCAGAGAATTGGCGAAGATGGAAGACTATGAGTATCCTGACGAGGCGGAGAAGTGTGCGAAGGCGTATCTTGGGATGTGATGCGCTCGGAGAAAAATGATGTTATGGTCCACAAACCCCGTCCCCTAGGACCATTTTCAGAGGTGATATAAAAATGGATGTAAATATAAAAGAAAACCATTACAGATGGATGTCGCTTAGGCTCATCGTTGTGACCTTTGCTTCGGTGGTGTTTGCGATTAATATCAAGTCTTTTGTCAGGACCGGAGGTATATTGCCGGGAGGCGCGACGGGACTTACATTGCTGATTCAGGAAATTGCGGACAGATTCGTGGGAATCAAAGTTCCGTATACACCTATCAATGTTGCCATCAATTTGGTTCCTGTTTATATCGGCTTTAAGTTCATAGGAAAGAAGTTCACCTCGCTTTCGTGCATCGCTATCGTGCTGACGGGTATTCTGGCCGATCTGATTCCGGGATATGTGATAACCAACGACATTATACTGATAAGCATATTTGGAGGCATCATAAACGGAGTGGCGGTGAGTCTTTGCCTTCTGATGGATGCTACAAGCGGCGGAATCGACTTTATAGCGATCTATCTGTACAAGAAGGGCGCGGATGGCTTTAATGTGGCTTTATATGTCAATGCCTGCATCCTCATTACTGCGGGCGCGCTGTTTGGATGGGAAAGAGCTCTTTATTCCATAGTATTCCAATATGTGTCAACGACGGTAATCCATGTGCTATACCGCAAGTATCAGCAGACCACGCTGTTCATAGTGACGCAGTTTCCTGATGAGATCAGTGCTCTTATATACGACATGACAAATCACGGCTCTACGATAATCTATGGCCGTGGTGCCCACGAGGAGGAAAAAGAAAAATCGGTAGTATACTCGGTTATCTCTGCAACTCAGGTGACCAAAGCTATCAATGCCATAAAGATAAGGGATCCCGAGGCATTTGTGAATGTCTTTAAATCTGAGAGGATATCGGGGAAGTTTTATAGGATTCCGGAAGATTAGAACTTAATGGTTCGGCCAGATCATGGGATTTGGCCGGGCCACTTTTTGCATATTTGTTTATTGTGGGGAGTATTGGGATGTGATAAAATGTTAATGATTTGTTATATATATATTTATAAACACAAGACAACACTTGCGTCCCCGATGGCGGAATGTGGGACTGACGCATATAATGTAAAACCGAATATGAGAGGCTGATATGATGAAGATGTGAGAGTTCTATATGTAGGCCCTGGGCCGAATACTTAATAAGCAATTATAAAAGACTGAAATAGAAACCCACAGGAGGTAAACGCAATGGCATTTAACATTGATAAGATTTTTGAGAGCATGGAATCTTTTAGCAAGATATCTACTAAGAAAGAGTATGAGGATAGGATGAATATGTTCTTGTCCGAGAGATATGGTGAGCTAAAAGAGCTGATTGAGGCTGAGGATACGGCAGCTGCTTCAAAGATTTTTTGCGATGGAGTGCATGAGGGATTTAAGAGGTTTGGAAAGGTTCGAATCGGGGATCTGATGTACCTTAACTATTTTCTCATTTACTACATTTTTCCTGCTATTCTTAAGAATGAGGGAGAAAGAGCTACGGAGATCTGTGACACACTCAAGGATACATGGAACAAGCGCTTTAAATGCACTATAAACTATACCGATTATGCGAGCCTTCGAAAGGGCTTCCAGAGCAGAATTCTGGGAATTCCGGTTGGAGACGACGAGTGACGGAGTGGATTGAAGTTGCCGAGTAAACAAGATACTTAAATAAAATAACGCACTTATACAAGGAATAAAAACAATGTTTTGGTTTGGAAAGAAAAAAGACAACAATATAGATAACACCGCAGCTCCAGGCATAGCTGACAACATAGCAAATGAACCCACCCCCATCACCTTCACCCTCATGAACAACTTCGATAACGATATCGAAGCCCCTTCCTGGGAGCAGATACAGCTCTATATAGGCAAGATGGCGGAGGATGCGCAGGAGTTTGTGACGCTTTCAGTAGACAGGCCGGTCGGGAAGGTGAGCTTTGTGCAGGCTGCACTTGACAATATGCATGACTTTGATCTTGAAGTGGGGCTTGGAGACGGCGTAAACAATAAGGTTATGCAAAAGAGAGCCGATATTGCCGAAGTGACGAAGACTTTGCTCGAGTTCTATAATACGGGTGATATCAGCGATACCAAGTCTTTTTGGAGAGAATTAAAGATGCTTCCTGCGGCAATCGGAATAGGCGCACTTGCTGATTGGGAAAAAGATAATTATGAAACAAGTCCCTGTGAGTACCTTGTCGCTATCGGCGGAGGCGGAGCATGCGGCGTTGGAGCAAGCGATAAGTTTTCGGCTTCGGTTCCGATATTGGGATACATTAATCTCACAACAGGCCAAAAGAGTGACGTAAGGTCAATGATGAAATTCGTTCCCACCAAAATAGAGCAGGAACACCGCGGGTATTTTGATGAGTTTAATAAGCTCACGGTATATAAGATAAAGGCTCTTGCGCCAAAGTATATAGAAAATGCAGAGCCCTGGGTTAATAATGAATTCAGGATGAGCGGTCTTTACGCGCTTTCGATGCTTTCTGTAAATGAGCCGGATGAGTTTCTTGACGGGCTTATTTTGAAGTACAAGGCGCCTGTTGTCATACATACCGAGAACTACGGTGAAATGACACTTGATAAAGACCTTGGCCACTTTGAGGGAGAATGTGACTGGCTTGGAGAAAAGGCCAAATTATTTCTTGAAGTGGAAGACGGGCAGGAAGATGCCGGTGAAGCGCTGGCTCATATGGATTTCTTTTACAAGGATCTTGCTGAGCGGGATAAGAGTATGCGCGAATTTGCGGCAAAAGAGCTTACGGAACTTGCAAATGAGTGGCAGTCAAGTGACTGTGAGATTGATGAGGATGGCGAACCCATAAACTACACAGAATTAACAGAAGCTGATTTTGCACAGAAAATTTCGATAGACAGCATGTCGATGGACAGCGACGGCAATTTCTCGGTTTTTTATTATGACGGAGATCTTTTCTTCGGACATTCTGTAGTTGTAGAGGGAGACTTGGAGAACGGACTGGATTCTGCGACCATGCAGGGATAACATATCTACGGATTTCCAGAAGATATGAAGAAAAATACGTGCGACAGGCTTTCAGATGATATACTGGAAGTACTTGGGGAATTTGGGAGGTATGTAAATGGTTCTGACAAATGAAGAATTAAAAGAGATTTATTTTGGCGCATATGAATTTGGGGAGACAAAAGACGGATATCTTCAGGCTTTTCAGTATTCCAAAAAGCAGATTGAATATTTTGAAGGCACTTTTGAAATGTGGTACGAAAGATGCACTGCATCGACAGCCAAAACGCTTGAGTTCACTACATCCGCAAATAAGCTTTCATTTGATTACAAGATTATATGGAAGGGATCGCCTGATTCTTTTGAAATCACCGTTGACGGACTGGTAACCGGTATTAAGTATATAAAAGACATCATGGATGTCGGAACGATCGAATGGGAACTTCCGGAAGGCGAGAAGAATGTAGTGATATATCTTCCTGCCGATGCAACGGCTCTTATAAAGAACTTTACGATAGATGACAAGGTTGTACCCGCTGTCAAAGGGGAAAAAGTTTTGTGGCTCGGTGATTCGATAACTCAGGGCTACGGACCGCTTCGTTCATCAAATACATATGTGAGCGTAGCCAACAAGATCCTTAATTATGACATATTGAACCAGGGAATCGGCGGCTATGTGTATGACAAGAAGTCGCTCATGAAGATGGAAGGATACACTCCCGACAAGATCATTGTTGCACTTGGAACCAACCAGTACGGCGACGGCGATATGAGCGTAGTGGAAGAGTACTATGAGACTTTAACAGGAATTTATGGAAAAGAAATCCCGATCCTGTGCATAACACCTCTCTGGAGAGGCGATTCAGTCGATGGACTTCCCGTGCTCATAGATTTTTGCGAGAAAGTAAAAAAGATAGCCGGGCAGTACAAAAACGTAAAAGTCGTTGAAGGAATGAAGCTGGTTCCTCACTTTTCTGAATACTTCCTTGACAATCTTCATCCCAATTGCCTTGGATGTGAGATATACGGAAGAAATCTTGTAGATGAGATAAAAAGAATAGGATTTTAAATAAAAAGAAGCACTCACTGCGTTCATTTGAATTTGAATGAGGAGCGCTTCTTTTTATCATATGCTGAAGATATTAGTTTTGTTCACAGGGAACACCGAAGGTAAAGCAGTTTTCCTTGTCAAAGAAAACTCTTTTTGCTCTGCGTTCACTTACATATTCATCGGGCTCTTCTATAAAGTATCCGTCTTCGGTAACAGAATCTTCATAAGGTGAAAATGCAAGATAAGCATATACTTTGCCGTCCTGAGCTGACAGGATAACGCGGTATTCTTTGTCATTATCTGAGTATTCGTTATGTTCCCCTATATAGAAGATGCATTCGTATATTCCGTCTGAGTTTAGATCGGCGTAAGTTGTTCCGTTTATTTCACCGTCGCCTTCATAATATTCGTATATCTGACTTTTTTCCAAGAGCTGACTGAAAGGTATTTCGCCCGGTGTTTTCATGAAACTGTCGAGTGATGCGGCGTTTACGGTGCCGCCTTCTTGCATCAGCTCGTTGTAGAATTCGGGATTATTATCAGGGTACGTATAGGCATCAGATGCGGCTTTGGCAGTTCCTTTAGAAAAATCTGCAATGACTTCATACTTTTCAATCGGATACGTGTTGTTATAGTCGTATTCCTCCAGATAATATGAACCCGGAACAACGTCGTTTATGTCTTTGGATTCTGCGTCTTCTCCGGACTCTGACTGTTCATTGATATCATCTTCGAACAATTCTTCATACTCAGCTTTTCCGTCTTTGAGCATTAGTTTGTAACAATCTATGACTCCCATGTGCCCCATATAAAAGAGGACTCCGTTTTCATCGGGAACTGAATGTAATGAAGTGTGCGACATGCCGGTTTCTTCTACAAGTTGTGCTTTGCCGTCTGCATAGGTATACAGCTTTCCACAATAAGAAGCTTCGCAATGACCAAATCTTATAAAAAGCTCAGGAATGTTATCCTTGTCGATGTCATATATAGTGTATGAGTCAATGCATTCCTCATATTCATCGGACTCAGGCGAAGTGGCAGCTATTTTTTCCGCCTCAGCTTCTATTAGTTCCTTATAAGCCTGCTTATAGCCTGTATCGGAAGATGACACATCAGCGCTTTCCGAAGTAGAAGCCTCAGAGGAACTTACAGTATCCGCACCGGTATCACTTACGCCGCTTGACTGCTCAGGCGAAGCGCTGTTTGCGCAGGCACTCAATAAAAAAGATGCAATGATCATCGGTAAAAGGGTTTTCTTTTTCATAACAGTACTCCATCTCTCTTTTCTTAATAGAAGCCTATTTTAGCATATAAAGAAAGGTATGCTCAACGATTGGTATGTGGTACATTTAAATACAGAGTTACTATTGCGAAAACGGAAGGAGTGAAATTATCGTGAAAGAAGCATATTTTGCAGGTGGATGCTTTTGGTGCGTCACACCAATTTATAAAATGTACGGAGTAGATGAGGTTATATGCGGCTATGCCGGCGGAGATGAGAAGGATCCGACATATGAGCAGGTAAAGCACCAGGAGACAGGGCACAGAGAGACAATAAAGCTTGTGTACGATCCCGAGAAGGTATCTTATGACAAGCTCCTTGATATCTATTTTGCCAACGTGGATCCGTTCGATGCGGAAGGACAATTTATCGACAAAGGCTTTTCCTACACGCTGGCCATTTTCTACATGTCCGATGACGAGAAAAAGACAGCTCTTGAAAAGATCGCCAAAATAGAGCAGGAATCAGGAAAGAAAGTTCAGGTCGAAGTCCTGCCGTTTAAGAATTTCTATGAGGCGGAGGAATACCATCAGGATTATTATCTCAAGAACCCGGAGGCGTTTGAGAAAGAGCTAATTGAGTCGGGGAGAAAAAAGAATTCGTAAATATGTACTGGAAGGTATCATTATGAAAAAAAGTGATATTTTAAAACAAGTAAGAAGTTTGATGTATATTACATGTTCTAAAGGATTTTCACGACATAAGGAAGCCTTGGATGATATTTTTGATAAGTCAACTTGCTATGATTTACATTCTAAAATTGACTTTCGAGATGATGGATCAGCTGAGCTGTATACGCATGAGCGTGGCAAGAAGATTGTATCTTATGTTACCGATGATGAAGAAGTTGTTATTTTCGTAATCCTTAGCAAACTTATATGGGAAGATGCTTACAAGATGCATGAAGATATTAAACAAGAGTATTACGATAAGGCTTTTGAATTGATTGGAGAACCATATAATACATGGAATAGGCAGGGGATTAATATTTTTACTTTGGATAGGATTATTGATTAGCAATTTTTCTATAAATGAACTCTGTAATGGGCGCGTTTTTCTATTAGAGTAGGTGAGAAAAAGAAATCGTAGAGGGAGAATATGAACATAAAGGTAATAAGGGCAACGGAAACATGGCAGCAGGCAGGCGCGTACTACGTCCGAATACAAGGAATGGCAAAACAGCACAATATTACATTAAGGCGCGAATTCGATGAGCATGATACAACCGATACAAAGTACATCGTTCTCACAGACGATGATTTTCCTGTCGCAACCTGTCGGTTATATGGCATGGATGCGAAGTCGGCTGTTATCGGACGCGTTGTTGTACTGCCTGAGTATCGTGGCAAAGGGCTTGGAAAGCAGGTTATGAGTGAAGCGGAGAAGTGGCTTGCAGAGCTTGGATATACGAACGTGGTGATAGAGAGCAGGGATGTTGCGGTTGGGTTCTATGAGAAGCTTGGGTATGAAGTGACGGGGGAGAGCGTTGTGCATGGGGATACGTTTGATTGTGTGAGGATGGAGAAGGGGATTGGTTTAATGCAATTTAATCCCCTCTTTTATGATGAAAAAACAATGGAAGATAAAGGAAAAATACAGCTGGATGTTGAATACAATTATCTTATTGGCAGTTCGAATAAAATAACATATGACTATGATTACGTAAACAGACCAGACCCTGATACAAATGGATGTAAGAAGCTATATGACGATTTTATTAGTTTGTTTTTCAGAGATTGTGATGCTATTAACTGGGAACAACAGTATTTTAATAGGGGAACATTATGGAAGAATAATCGTGCATGGGAAAAGTATGAGAAATTGAGTAATTGTAATCCTATGAATAGAACAAATTCAAAACAGCCGCCATTTTATACGATTAAGTATAATGATTATCTTCTATCAACTGATTATATTGGCCCTTCAATTTATTGGGCAGAGAATTCAGGATTATCACGGAAAGAAATAGTGGAGATTCTGAATGTTGGACGAACTATTGGTGGGCATATAGCATGGCCACGCGGAGGACACCGTTTAAAAACTATTAATTGGATGAGGGGAGGGAAAAAGACATTCTATGATCGGATTGATTGGACGCTATATTTATTAAAATTATATTTTGATAAGGATAAAGAAAAAGATGATGTAATACAATTCCTCCCAAAAGAACATACGGAAGATGAATATAATCGATGCTTACTTGTTTTAGAAGCAATAGAAAACTATCGAAAATGGTATATGTCTTTTGACTCTTTTAAGTCATTCTGTGAGAGATTCAGATTAAAAGGATCTTTTGTGGATGAAAATTATAACATAATATGGTTTGCATCAGCGAGTCCGATTTTACCTGAAGACTATAGAGTGTTTGCGGAGAATAACATTGAAGCAATAAGAAAACGTAATGAGAATATTGAAAATGCATTATATGGTTATATGTGTGATAAGTGATTACTATGATGATGTGACTCTTAAAGACTAAAGAAAAGAATAGCAATCTAAAAATTATGTTATTGATTCTAATAATAGGGGCAGAAGAATTGAATCTTATTGTTGGTAGCATGGAGTATACTTTTACTTTGCTGTATGTGTTATATTGATTATATACAATTTAAAAATCATAGGTATTTGTCTGATATAATCGAGGTGTAGAACTCTTTGGCGTAAATTTTGGTTTATTTAGGATAAAGGAATCGTAAGATACTATTCAGGTGTTTAATAAGAGATCGTTATCTTCAAGGTCTAGTAAATCTGTGATACTATTCATGTATCCTCCTCCTTTGATATTTAGTCCAAGAAACATCATAAGAGACGGAGGAAATGCAGGAAATGATTCTTGCATAAAAAAGAACCGGGATTAGTCAGTTTCAATAACTGATTAACCCTGGTTCTATTTATTATTACTGTAGACCCTCAAACCAAACCCTCAAAGTAGCCCCTCACGACAGCCCCTCAAACTAGACCCTCAAAATGATTGACCCTCAAAAACTTTGAATACCCAAATAGTTTTGCGTATTAAGAAAGAGCATTGATTAAAAGATAAATGTCAATGCTCTTTTGAAATTTTGGATAATGCGCATTTTGGCTATCTTTCCCTGTCATCAAGGTTTGTAAAGCCTGATCCTGGAATCATCAAATATGCAGTGCTCAATCATGATTATATTAGACGAGTTATTCAAAGAGCACCGGATAGAGGCAATCCCTATGGCCTTAGGACAAACTGGGGGGAGAAAGTATTTGTTTATCTGGATGAGAATACCCATATGGTTCTTAACATGACTACGGGCGGCTATGATAGATCTGACGCATACCCTAAAAGCTCTGATATTATTGGATTGCAACGAATTCTCGCCACTCTTCCAGCATTAGTAAGTAGAAAATATGAAGGAGCGTTATATCCAATTGAGCTCGTTAATGGTATTGCGTCCATGTCTAATTACCCTTCAGCAAAGATTCTACAGGATTTTGTAAGGGATGCTGTCCATTGATCGCTTTACTGAGTGATTGCTTACTCTGGAATTTTTCTATATTTTGTAAAATTACTTTGGATGGTGACTTGCTTCTGGCATAAGGGGAGAGTTTTGCATGAAGATAGAATTAAGAGATTTCTATTATGAATTCTGCAATCATTATGATCAACTGGTAAAGGCGTTATATGAAGTTAATGCTGATGGAGCTATACAGGTTGGGATAAAACTTGATGTAGATTTTGATTTGATCACATTGTTGCATATGGACTTTCAGTTATTGAAAGAACTTCAATTAAAGCATATCGATGCATCTAGTAAATACATACAACTAAAAGGCGGGGAGGATTTAGATCATTTAAGAATTATTGATTTTAATTTCTTGCATCATACAGTTTCTCCGGGAGGATCTCTTTACAACATGGCTGCTTATGATGTTGATGAAGAAACAAAGTATTTATATGATAGTAAGTATTCTGCAGATCTAAGATCTGATAATTATGGAGATTGTATGGGGGCGGCGTTTAACGAAGCTATAAATGAACTTTACAATTTGCATAATATTTTTGAGTATGATGCAGATAAAATTATATCTGAAATGAAAAAGACAGCTTCAGCATTGGAAGAAATGATTTTAGAATCTGGAGACGTTGTTAATAAGCATGTAAATGAACAGTGGCTTGATGAAAGTGCTCAAAGTAAGTTGAGTAATGAAGAGGCTGTTGAAACAACAATCGATAATAATGTAGAAAAACATCAGGAAAGTTCAGAGATAATAAATGCTTTAACTGACGTATATCATCCAGCTAAAACTGTTAAAGAACTATACAAAAGGATGGATATTTTTTATAAGCTTATTGTTAATGGAATCTATGATGAGCCTGAGAATCAGGAATTGGTTGTATATGAGCCTAATGTGGAGGAGGTGTATTTTAGAAAATTTCAAAAAGATTTTCTGAGTTTTAGTAAGCTTTATAAAGGTGTTATTAAGAAATATGAAAATGCATCAGTTGATGAGCTACAGGGAAACTATAAAAAACTGTATCAAATGATGCAGGAAATAGATCTAGAGTATATGGACAAGCTCATCTCTGAAGGTGGAGTATTTAACGAATATATATCTTTTGACATGAGTTCTTATAGAGATGATGTATTTTATAATCAATTGGCTCCAAATCTGTTAGATCCTGATGTTGGTGAAAAAATGGGAATTGCATCTTCAGTTGCGATGGATCGTCGAGTGGAGATTCGAGATGCTTTTTGTTATGAGGAACCAGTTTTTATGCGGCATTTTGAGAAATTAGTAAATGTTTTAGAATTTGCTTCGAGTATTACATAAAGAATGAACATGAGGCTTTGCAGAATTATGTATTTGCATAATAAAAGGAGCCTGAAAAACATGGAGATATTAAAACGATTAGATAAGTATAAAAAGTTCTTGAACGTGTTGTTGGGAATATTTGGATTTGTAACTCTTGCATTTGGAGTTTTTATTGTGATTTTTACTTTTGTTTTTGCTGATGAAGAAGGATCGTTATACGGTTCTCGTCTATGACGAGCACGAACAGAGTGATGTGACAAAGCCCCTTATGCCCTTTCTTTCTACACCGTAGGACAACTTGGAAAAGTGGTACAAGGTGGAGAAAGTGTAGCGTGTATCGGGCTTTGCAATTTACACACGCTGCCCTTCGGATGCCTCGAAATATGTTGAAGACTTTCAACATTGTGTAAACAGGGGTCTGAAACCCTTGATTTTTCGTTTCAATTTTTCAACAGGTTTCCCTTTGATGCAACACGCAGTGTAAAATAGGGCTTCAACACATATTAGTGACACGAAATACACACATTTTGCTTATAGACCTAAGGTCCATACCCTAATTCTGAACGGCTCCATACAGGAGTCCGTTGTTGGCTCGTTGCTGAGGACAGGGGGCCCCACTTAGGGGGATAGTCCGAAGTGAGAAATTTGATTCGAATTTGCTTTTATTTTTGGTGCAAATTTTGATGAAGATAGCTATCATGAATAGTAATTGGAGGGATAAATAATGGCAGTAAGAAATATTGAAGGTTTGTCCAGTTCTGCTAGAAAATGGATAATTGCGTCTTATGCATTTAATGCAAAAATAAAGATTGATAGTCTGAGTTATATTGCTAAGTATCACAGAAAGATACCAACAGGTGCAGCAAGAAATATGATTGAGCCTTTGTATCTTGATTTTTTTATAGAGTGCTCAGCTGTGTTGGATAATCATATTGATATTATTAGTACATCACGAAGTAATGAAAAAACAAATAGAAACAGATTAAATGAACATCAAGAGGTTGAAGAAATATATCATTGGCGTGATAAATTTGCAGCTCATCACGATCTGGATGCATTAGGATTTGGTTTGAATGGTTCTTTTGATGACTGGAAAAAGCACATTGAACATATGAAGCATCTGCTAAATACCGCTGTATTAATTTGTGGGAAGAGTCTTCCTAAAGCTTTTGAAATAGATTATTTGGTTCATGATGCTATTTCATATCGACTGGTAAATCGTATTGATAGAGAAAGAGAGGAAAAGATATATGATATGCAACACCCTCTTAGACATGCAGGAGATAATATTCAAAATGGTGTTTCTTATAAAGCGATTACTTCGGTAGATGATGCATGTAGATATCTGAGAAGTAAAAATGTTATGATGCAGCCTAATCGTGTTTGTGGCTTGTTTGAAACGGGCATAAACAAGGAAGAAACACTTCAAAATCTTCAGAGGTCATGTATTATCAATAATGTCTTGTATGATTTAGATATGTGGGTATCAAAAGGTGAAACATATGATGACGAGCTATTAGATTCATTGAATGCAGGAATAATAAAGACAGTTACTGATGTTTGATGTAGTAAAAAAGAAAAGCCAGAGGCATAACCTCTGGCTCCCTTTGTTAACCACAGCTTATCGGTCTGTTCATGTTTACTATTGAAAGTGTCATGTACTGAACTGTATATATTGGTGCTGTGAGAGGATGTGAGCTAGTCATTCCCTCCTGTTCGATTCAAGAAACTATTTTAAGGCTTGCAAATTCCACAAGGTTCATAACCCTGTGATATCAACGCATCTCGACTTTCAGATGATGTTGCATAGTTATCAGGGCTAATCTTTTTTACAGATTTACATGAAGGATAATGGAATTTATGGGTATTTTTATTAAGAACATAGGTGTCATCAGCTTGTTGTTGTTCGGGATTGTCATAAGTATCAAAATTATCAGCATTTCCAGCGTTACTGTTCGTAGGCGTGGTTGGAGTTTGTTCTGTAGAAGGTACTACGGCTATGGATGAATCACTTGATTTTTCAGTTGTTTTTGATTTTGAATCATCTGTTTCTTTGGTGGATTCGCTATTATCTACAATTTGACTGTTAGAACTCTTATTTAATTGATCTTCTTCAATCAAATTATCGGCTTTTTCTATATCGGAGCGATTTGAATTGTCATCAGAAATCTCTTCAGATAGTGTGGATACATCTTCTGAATCAGTTGCTGCTGAAGTTTCCATGGAAGTTTGGATTGAGCTTTCTTCTTCGGTAGCAACAATTTCTTTGGTGCCAATCAATTCATAATCAATTAACCAAGAGCCAATTTTACTTTTTGCGTTGGTGACCAATACTGTAACTTGTTCATTATTAGAGATTTCTTTCGCGTCTTTAGATTTGAAGTTAAGGTGTTCTCCTGCTTGGACGTTAAATCCGATTGCAGAATCAGGAGCTATTTCTTTTACTTCAAATGAGACAATCTTATTTGTTGTGTCAGCTCCGTTATTTAGGGCTGATTCAAATGATTCTGCTGAATCATAGTCGATAGTTAAAGTTCCATCAGCATATGATTGTTGCAATTGAGATATTCTGTCAGATGAAATAGAAGATACAGAATCCTCGATTCCTCCACATGCTGTAATTATCATACTAAGTAAAAGAGCTGTGATTATTGAAGATACTAAATTTTTTGATGGCATTTTTATTTCTCCCTTTTGTTCAACTGGTAGAGTATGGGATAGCAGTAATCCCGGATTCCTATACTTATCTATGATTTGAAGTGCTCAGAAATGATAAAGGGTGTTGGCTTTTTGACAACACCCTAAAATGCTATTTGATTTTCGCATATCCGATTCGTCCCTCTGCTTTGCCCATATCCTTGTAATGGAGATAGTAACTCTTTAAATCGGTTCCAAATGCCTTTACTAAATCAGCATAGTTTGCCTTATAGAAATCAACATTAAATTCTTTACAACCTTGACGACCTTCTGCCATTCCAAAATCTTGGAAATGTTTTAATAAGGCATCATAGGTTTCTCCGACTGCAGCAACAACATCAGCGTTATTGCTTGCGTAATATGTGGCATTAAAAATGCAATCCCATCCTGATGTTGAAGGATATGCCTCAAGAGCTGATAAAAGTGTAGCAGGTACGGGGGCTGTTGAAGTAGCAGCAGATTTTGTCGCAGTAGCTGCTGTAGCACTTGAACTATGCCCGCCGGATCCTGAAGAATGTGATACGTGCGACTGATGAGAAACATGCGAATAGTGCCCTCCGGAATAATGACTGCTTCCAGAACTGTGTGAACTATGTGATCTGTGTGATGAATGCGATCTGTGTCCGGCAAATACTTCCATTGAGTAGAGCATACTAAGTAGGATTACTAAGGAGCCTACTGCAATGACTTTATTTCTTGCGATGTTGCCCTCTTCATCAAAAAGATAATTTTCAATGCCTTTTCCAATATTTGGAAATTTCGGATTATTGTTTTCGTTTTTCATTCGATCCACCTCTTTAGAATACAAACTTTATCTGGCGTCTCATTGATAATAGTGAACAAGAAATCAAGTATTCCAGAATAGATTTTACATCTATTGTTGCCTACGCGGGCATATAAATCATTATCGATAGCATAATTGATTACCGGGCAAACTCCACAATATGGCTGATATACACAATCACAGCAGCTTGGAATTGTTTCGAGGCAGCTTGCAGCGCATACTGTTTTACATACACCAGAATCTATTAAATCATCATAATTACAAGAAAAGACATCTCCTAATTTAAATGCTGAATCTCCCATTTCTGCAACCATTCTGCCTTCATCGCATGTATAGATATTTCCGTCGTAATAAATTGCAATTTGACCAATGGTTGCTCCGCATGGAGATCTTAATTCCATGTAATTATTTGAATAGCCTTGAAGGATTTTTGTGAGTAATATACTAGCATGACCTTCACTAAATACTATATCATCTGTATTCAAATTAATGATATATTCCAAAGATTCTTTATAGAAAATTAAGAACTCATCTGAAGTATAGCCTATTTCATTCCAGTGCTCGCTTGCATAACCGAGCTGAGTGAGAGGTCTGATAAATATGCTATTAAAGCCAAGCTTTAGGTATGCGTCAATTATATCCTTAGCATGTGGGAGACTATATTTGGTAGTTGTTTGTATGGCTCCCAGATTTATATCACGAGATTTAAGTAGCTCTATTCCTTGCATGGCTGCATCATAGCTTCCGCCACCAATTCTGAACGGTCTATTTTTATTGTGAACAAAAGCAGGTCCATCTAAAGAAACAGAAACTTGGACTTTATGCTCTGAAAGGTAGTCTGCAATTTCATCTGTTAGTAGTGAAAGATTTGATACGAGATTATAGGAAATTATTTTATTGGTATTTATGCTTGAAGAGTATTCAATGATGTACTTTATTATTTCAAAATTAAGCAAAGGTTCTCCACCTTGGAATTCTATTGTAATAGAGCTGGTGGGGGACTGTAATGCAATATCTACACCTTTCTTAGCTATTTCTTTTGTCATCATACCTTTTTGCTTGCTAGTTTCTGACTGTGCTTGGCAATAGATACAGTTTAGATTACAAGAATTGGTCATAACAAATATAAAAAGACCAGTCGATTGGAATAGATGCTTTTTGGCAGCGCGCATATAAGGTGTGCACTTGTCAAGATATGCTTGACGTGACTCGTCTATGATAAAAAAGTTATCCTTAAGGGGAGTAAGCACAGAATCATCTATGTTCTCATTGCCGTTTACAAGTTTTTTTACAGTATCAAAAGATATGAATTGATACTTTCCAAAGTCATTTGTGATTAAGTATTCGTTATTAAATTTCTTAAAGTTGAAATAATTAATCATTGAATTATTGGTTTCACTTTCCCTTTTAAGTATTTGTCAGTTCCGGTGAAGATTCCACCACAAGCAGATTTTTCAATGCAAGATACACATTCGTCTAGGTATTTTATTTTGTAAGAAGTAATACTGTTGGCGCATAGATGCCAATAGGACTTGTTGATGAAGCATAGTGGAAAATTGTAAATTGCTACATCTATGGCTTTTTCGACAAGATAGTCGATTGTTGGTTTCATGTATGTAAAAGCTTCGTCATAGGGAATCCATACGCTCTCGGAATTGACTATGGCGTTACCAAGCATTTCCATTCCCATTATCTTCACACTGTCTACACCTGGAAATTGGTCAGCTATAAGGATGGCTATGTCTTTTAAGTGCGGCGCATTGATCCTGTTTACAACTATTCTTATTTCAACAGACATTTTGTGAGTTGCTAATAGGTTATGAATACCTGATGTTGTTTGCTTAAAACTGCCAGGGCATTGAGATATTGCATCATGGATTTCGGCGTTAGGACCGTGGATAGGTATTCCCACTAAAAAATCCTCTGGTACAACAGCTGCAAATTTAAGGCAGTAATCCTTATTAGCAAAGATTCTTCCATTTGAAAGTAAGAGATAACTCCAAACCTTGTTGTGATTTTTTAAATCTTTTAAGATGTCAAAAAGCTGTTCCTTTATATAAAATGGCTCACCTCCAGTTATTGTTAGATGCTCCATATTAGAAGGCATATACCGGACTAGTTCTTTAAGTATTTCAAAGGGGACTGTATGACCATTTTTTCGAATCGGCTCAGCCATCGGACACATTATACAATTCGAATTGCATTTATCGGTTATATAGAGAGTGTTGTCATATTCTTTTCCAAAAACACTTGCAATTCTGCCATTATCATTTATTTCTATACATGCATCGTCACCAAGACTTTTTAGGTAATTAAATTCTTCCTCGGTAAGGACAAAAGAGTTATTTTCTGGTAATAAGTATGCATTGTTACTTTGGAGTAGAAGAACATTATAGTTTTGTGATGTATATTCCGTAGCTCTGTTTTTGTCACATGAGATTTTATAGATCTTTTGTTTGCCGTTGAAGCCGGATAGTAGTATGTTCAATTGAATATCTCCCAGATTATTGAATAGGTTATAAGACCTATGAAAATAAAAATTGCATAAGGAATCTTTCTTACAATCTGAACTTCTTTTAAGCCGTTTTTACTGTTTCCCCATCTAACAACTGCATCGGCTTCTCCCTTTGTTAATCTGCTACGCATATCTTCGTGCGAAATATCAGGCAGGTCTGTAATTTTCGATTTTGACATGAATACAGTGGAAAAACTGGATAGAATCATGCCTTTTTTTACTTCTGAAGTTGGGATGGTCTTGTAATTGTATTCACTGATCATGACTCGAATGAGCATTATTATAATGATTAATGCATAGTACTTTAATCTACTAGTGCTCAAGAACCATTCACCGGAATGGATGGAAAAAGCTATTGATATTACTAGGGCGATTAGTATACAATATCTTTTTTTCATGATTTCAAGTGAGGATACTAATAGTATTACACTGATATTGATTCCGAGAATCACAATAGAATGGTTATCAAACCAATCTTTGGCAAAGTAATTCTCTAGCTTTAATGCTAAAGATATATAAATAATGTTTTTTACATATGCAATTAAAAAGATACAGATATTTTTTTTTACATTTTCTAATGAAAATGAGCTTCGATTCTTGAAAAATAGCCATAGCGATTCTGCAATTAAGTACAAAAAACTTATACCAAAACTGAGGGCAACTACAATTACACACCAAGGAATCATTTGGTGATTTATGATGCAATAATTAGCAGGAATCAGCAATCCCATAACGATGAGGAGTTTGCTATCGCCTGCAGCCCATATGTGACAGATATATAGCAATAATGAAAAAACAACAACTAGAGTCAAATTGATAAAATATATGTTCCAGATGATATGCGTTTTAAAAGTGTACTGTGCAATGTTTAAGATGATTCCGATGATTCCAAACAAAAAAAGTAGCTTATTACTTATGCGGTTTTCTCGAATATCTGTAATTGATGTTATAAGGCATAGTACATGTGCAAGAATTACAGCAGATAAAGGCAAAATTATCATGTGTTCATTAATCCCAAAATGTAGTTTTCAAATTCATTTGCAACAAGATGTGGATCATATATGCTAGATTCGATTTCATAGTATAAATAGTCGTTGTCCTCTGAAACAGAAATCGAAGCCAGATTTTTATATGCACTAACAGCTTTTAGGAGAGCACCTTTTTCATAGAATTCTTTGGTGAGTTTATTCATTTGTCAAACCAGTCCTTTAATATTTCATCAACACTTGTGGTGTCTTCAATATAGTCATTCTCAGGTACTTCTTCTATGATTGTTGAAGCCATTGCGCGTCCAAGTGTTATTTCACGAATTGATTTAGTCCTTTTTGATATTACATATCGTGCTGCTTGGGCTAACATCTCATTATCAAATTCACCTTGGGTTATTTGAGGAGCATCTTCCTTCTCTGTAATACTTACTATGTATTTTCCGTAATCTTTGTCTATATGGATATATGCTTGATCTAGAAATTTAAATGCTGCTTTTATAAGAACTTCCTTAGGATAGATTTCTTCTGGATACTGTAGTGTCATATTGTCACCCCGTAAATTTCTGAACGTTATATTAATTTTACAACAATGATTGTCAGATGACTACAAAAACAATGATAAATTATAAAATAATATCCGGTATTACGCTTAGGGGGCTTATTATAAGTAAGGGATATTTCATAATATTTTATGTATTATTTCTTGTGTTCCAAATTGTAGGGGCATTATAATGACGGCGTAATGATTAGTTGAAACCCTTAAGGTAATTGAATGCTAGGAGGCTGGATATGAAGTTTGGAATGAGGAAACCAAGTTTTAAGAAAAGTTTTAAAGCGCGTACAACAGGCAGAGCAAAGCGGGCAATAAAGAGAGCGCTTATTCCAGGCTATGGAAAGAAAGGTATGGGATGGATTAGGAATCCTAAGAAGGCAATGTATAATAAGATTTATAGGAAGACGACTTTTTCAATATTTGATCTTTTTAAGTGAGAAGTAGATTGGACATGATGAGATTTAAAAGATGAAAAATATTACATAAAAGACATAATATCCAATTTTTAAAAAGCAGCTTTTTTCTATGGATAATCAAGCGTTTTTAGGGTCTGACTTGAGGGGCAGGCCCTTTTAGTATGGGGAGTTTTTGAGGGGGGTGGTTTGAGGGTCTAGTTTTAGGGGCTGAATATGAGAGCCATTTTAATAGCCCACGGATTACTCCGCGGGCTGGGACATTCTTCAGAATGGTAGGTCTGTTGCGTTGAAAAAGTCTTCTGGAAAATCATCAAACTTATCTCCATCAGGTATAGCGGAGAAAGCTTGCGCTCCATCATCACTTGGCCGATTGCTGTATTCTCGTATATTACTCCAGCCACGAAATGTATTTATAAAGTCTAAAGGCCAACCATCCTTAAATATTACATAATGAATCTGAGCAACATGAGGGTCAATTTTAATGTCGATTTAAACCAGTAGACAACATTATGGTGCCTATAAATAGCTGGCTGCTACCTTTAATAAGGCTGACAGTTTAAATGTGTTTTTCTCCTAAAGAAAAAGGATAGAGGGGGATTCAATTGTTCTTCTGTTACAATATAGAATACGAGGTATTATAATAAAATATATGTGTGAATGTAATGTGTCGGTTATGAGACATTTGCTTTAAATCAATATGTTAAGCAGATAGAAGGATAAAAAAATTATGAAAACTGGCTCTGTGAAGGCTTCCTCAAAATATGAAAGGATTCTTTACTGCCGTGTTGGGTGGATGAATGCTTATAGAGGCAATGCTGTAGAACGCCCTCAGGGCGGCGGAAAATTCAACATAGATAACATAGGATATGAAGTCTATAACTACCTAGGATACGAAGGCAGGTATTATGGGTTTGTTGAGCCTGGATTACATAACAACGTAACTAAAAATATAGCTGTAGAGAAGCTGTGTGGAGATAAAAAATCTGATTCTGCAGAAAATGTTCTGGTTGTATGGTTATCAACAAAACCAGGACAAGGTCAATATATTGTTGGGTGGTACGAAGATGCCACTGTTTATCGTGAACTACAAAATGTCCCGCAGGATGCAATGTCTGTAAGGGCTCTTAAGGATCACGATTTTTACAATATTTATTCTGAGCAAGTATTTCTTGTTGAGCCTGAGAAAAGAATATTCCGCGTCGAAGGTATGGGACACAGTGGTGTCTGGTATGGAAATTCGGAGGTTAATGCCAAAGTAATTGATTACATCAAGAATTACAGCAATGATTATGAAGAACGCATACAGACAATTGAGAAGAATTTGGATTCAGCTGTTGGAGCTGAGCGAGAGGCAATTGTAAAGGTCAGGGTAAATCAGGATAAGTTTAGGGAGGGGTTGCTAAAAAAGTACCATTCCAAATGCTGTTTATGTGGTGTAGACGATGATACTTTGCTTGTTGCAAGTCATATAAAGCCTTGGGTAAAAAGCGATGAGCATGAAAAGTTAGATTTGGATAATGGATTATTACTATGTCCAAATCATGACAAGCTTTTTGATGGTGGATATATTACCTTTAATGAGAATGGAAGCATTATTATTTCTGAGAGAATTAGTGGTAACAGCAAAATATTTATGAATGTGCGTACAGAAATGAAGATAGAAGTAAACGAAGATAATGCAGACTACATCAAGTATCATAGGAATAATATTTTTCATTAGTGGGGGATTTCAAAGGCTGATTGAAGAAATAAGTTTGCACTGGCTTAAAAGCATATACTAGTTAAGATAACTGCTAAGTATTGTGAGGGATAAACAAAACGACAAAAAATTGATGCTGCTTTAAAAATATTAGGGGGTATTAGAATGGCAGAAGCAAAGGTGGTATGGGGCATTCATACAAAACAAGAAAATCTTTTTTTGCCAAAGAGTATTATTGGCATTGGTTGGGAAGAAATGGGCGACATAAAGAGCGCTGGAGATAGCCGAGACGATATTAAAAAGAAGTATGCGGAGGTATATCCAGATGCGTCTACAGGTTCTATAGCTACCTGCGTAGGTATGCTCTATAGATTTGTTTATGAAGTACAGGTTGGCGACTATGTTGTCTATCCTTCTAAATTTGATCGTAAAATTAACATAGGTGTTGTCGAAGGCGATTATTACCATGAGACAGATGAAAATCAGTATTCGAATAGAAGAAAAGTTAAGTGGCTAAAGAGTTTTCCACGGACATATTTTTCTCAGGGAGCCTTGTATGAAGTTGGATCTGCATTGACATTCTTTCAGATAAAAAATTATTCCGATGAATATCTTGCAGCTTTGGAAGGAAAGAAAGCTGCACTGGATACCTCAATAGATGAATCTATTGGTGCTACAGCTGATGAAATTCAGGAGATTACAAAAGACTTTATTCTTAAGGAACTGAGCAAGATACTTAAGGGCTATGATTTTGAGAGTTTTGTTGCGAACCTTTTAAATGCAATGGGATATAGGACAAAGGTTTCAAAACAAGGTGGTGATAGTGGAATTGATATAGTTGCATATAAGGATGAATTTCCGCCACGTATTTGTGTCCAAGTTAAGAGCGTTGATGGAGACATTAAGGAATCTACAATTCAATCTTTGCGCGGAGCTATGAGTGAAGGTGATTATGGCGTATTTGTTACGCTTTCGGACTATACGGCTAATGCAAGGGCATATTTAGAGCAACACCCTATTATCAGAGGACTTAATGGTTCTGAGGTGGTGGATCTTGTATTAAGATATTACGATAAACTTGATGATAAATATCAGGACATGATACCCTTGAAACAAGTGTACATTCCGGTGATTAAGCAAGAAGGCATTGAAACAGCAGAAAATAGGGCTATATAAATGCTTATGATAAGGCACTGGAATATGACAGAAATAAAGATGATAGGGCATCCAATTTGTTTACCGTTCGTTAGAGTATATTTAGGAAAATCAATATGAATAACAAGAAACTTGAGCGTTGGGCTCAGCAACTGCTTGATACAGGCAAGCGTAATAATATGATCAATTTCAGAACCACCAAAGCATCTACTGCTGAGGTGGTTTATCCTGATGGAGAGGCTTTTTTTGCTAAGTGTCTGAGCACTTCATCATTTGAGATTTTTGATCCTAAGATTGCGGATTATGAAGATGATCAGGAGGCTGTTTTGTCAGCAAATGCTTCTTCTGATGAAACGCAGGAGACGATTGCTTCGGATAAGATGAAGAAGAGTGATTATGTTGCACTCTATTCTTCTAGGATCCATAAGGCCAATCAGGTATTGGTGTATGCCAAGACACCAAATCCGATTATCGCTGTAAGGAACATTGATAAAAAAGCAAGAGATTTCCTTGAGGAAACAGGTGTGAATGTTGCTTATATGGCATTTGGATTTGTACGTTGGAAAGAGCGCGAGGACTCTGACATCATTAACAAAGCGCCACTTCTTCTTGTGCCTATTACGCTGAAAAATGAGTCTTCCGTAGATCCTTATTTCATAGAGCTTACGGGGGATGATATTGTTGTAAATCCAACTTTCAATTATTTCTTGAGTGCACAATATGGTGTTACGCTTCCGGAATATGAAGAAGATGAGTCACTTACATCATACATATCGAAAGTGCAGGAAATTGTATCCAGACTCCATTGGCAGGTTACTCCTGAGTGTAAGATTGGTATTTTCTCATTTTTAAAAATTAACATGTATCACGATCTCTTGAGTAAAGAGGATAAGATACTACAGAACAGAAACGTTAGGCTGCTCTTGGGTGAGCCTGTTGAGAGACCGAACTTTATGGGAGATGGTGAACAGGACCGAGTAGAAAACGAGATTATAGATTTACATACTGTTGTTGATGCGGACTCCAGTCAGATTGAAGCTATAGAGATGGTAAAGACCGGCAAGAGTTTTGTGCTTCAGGGACCTCCCGGAACCGGCAAGTCACAGACTATCACAAACATTATTGCAGAGTGTCTCCATGATGGTAAGAAGGTTCTTTTTGTATCAGAGAAACTTGCAGCGCTTAGTGTTGTATATGACAAATTGAAGCAGGCAGGTCTGGAGGAATTTTGTCTAGAGCTTCACAGCCATAAAGCAAATAAGAAAGAAGTTATCAATGAACTATGTAAAACATTAAGAGCTGACAGGAGCGCTGTGTCGTCGAGGGCAGATGCTGAGGTTCAGGCAAAGGCAAAATTGCAGAAGCAGTTGGATGCATATGCAGAGGAACTTCACAAACCTATTCCTGTGATAAACAGGTCGTTGTATCAGCTCTACGATGCTCATTCAGCGCATAGAAAAGCTCCTGACTTAGATTTTACGCTGAATGATATAGCTAAAAAGGATGAAGCCTATCTTAACGAGGCAATAAATCTCCTTGGCCAGTATGAAGAATACATATCGACAATCGGTCAAGATTATCGAAAAAATGAGTGGTTTGGATATAGGAGTGAAAAGGCTACCTATGAAGCTCAAAATAAGTTGAAACAGGATCTGCAGGTTATCAGTGAGGGCTTGAGAGGTGTGATATCCGAAGCGGATGGTATTAATGATGAGTACTCTTTGAAGATGAACACTCTTTCTGAAGTCGGAAGGGTTATTCAGTTACTCAATATTCTTTCAGCGTCAGTCTTTTTGCGTCCGGCGATGCTAACTGCTGAGAATATCAATATTCTGTCTTCTTTTGCAAAGAATATGGCAGAGTTATGCAGGCAGATAATACCGATTAGAGAGAAAATCAATGGGTTTTTCGAGGAAGACATATATAAGCTTAATGGACAGGAGAACTATAACAAACTTATAAAGCTTTATGCCGGCTTTTTACCCAGAATATTTAGCGCAGATTATAAGAGTATGATAACCGATATCAGGTTGGCTTCCAAAACGGGAAAGAAACCGAGGTATGCGGAGGCCCAGGTTTACATGAGGGCTCTCATGGATTACCAAAGTTTAATGGGCAGGTTTGAGGAAGAAAAAACAAAGGTTGCAGGTCTTATAGATTCAGAGCTTTTAAGCGTAGATACTGACTGGTCTCAGCTTGATTCAGAATTGAATTTGATTGGAAGGTGCTTTGGAAGTGGTACAAGCTGTGGAAATATCGCTATCATGGATGATGAATTTTTCGCATCATCCAAGCCGGTATTTGGTAGTCATGCAAATGCCATGGCAGGGGCTATGAACTCATTTACGGAAGTTTTGTCAGGACTTCAGAATGATTTCGATTCTAATTATGTATCCTTTGAATCAATGACATTATCTTCACTGCTTGCAAAGATTGAACAGTGCCTGAGTTCATTTGACAAAGTGGGTAACTGGATCAGATTTTATATTCTGTTAAAGCAGTTAGGGGAAAGAGAATTGCTTTCATACGTTAACTACGCTATTGATAATAATATCAAACAGGATCAGATTGTAACTGCATATCAGAGACTGTTTTATAAACAGTGGATCAATCATGTGATTTACGAAAAACCGATTTTTGCAAACTTTACACGTATAGTGCAGGATAAGGTTGTAGAGCAGTTTTCCCAAAAAGATCGGTTACAGTTTGAAATTAGCAAAGCTCAGATTAAGGCTGAACTGTCAGCTAAGCGTCCATCCTTAGATATGATGGCCGGAGGAAGTGAAGTATCTATACTTCTAAGAGAAGGAGAAAAGAAACGTAAACAGAAGAGCATTAGAAAGCTTTTAGGTGAGATCGGAAATCTTGTTCAGGTAATTAAGCCTTGTTTTCTCATGTCTCCGCTTAGTGTGAGCACTTTCCTTAGTGATAATGGTATTACTTTTGACACTGTAGTATTTGACGAGGCATCACAGATTTTCCCACAGGATGCCATAGGAGCTATATACAGAGGAAAACAGCTTATAGTAGTTGGTGATTCTAGACAGATGCCGCCCAGTAATTTCTTTAATTCAACAGTTGAACTTGATGGCGATGATGAGGAGACCGAAGATATTACAGATTTTGAGTCTATACTGGATCTTTGCTCTACATCATTCCCGCAACTTCGATTGAAATGGCACTATCGTAGTAGGTATGAACAGCTGATTGCCTTCTCAAATAAGAATTTTTACGACAATACGCTGGTAACATTTCCTTCATCAACGGTTGATCATGAAGGAATCGGTGTTGATTATTATCATGTGGATGGATTTTTTGATAGAAAAAGCCATACAAACATAAAAGAAGCTGAATTTATCGTAGATCTCATCTACAAGAATATTGATATTCATCCGAAGCGAAGCCTCGGTGTTGTTGCTTTTAGTAAGACACAGCAGGATTTGATAGAGCGTTTGCTTTCTAAGAGGAGAGAGGAAGATTCTTCTAAGGAATGGTTTTTCAAACATGATGATGTGGCAAAAGAGCCTTTCTTTATCAAGAATCTTGAAACAGTTCAGGGTGATGAAAGAGATACTATCATATTCAGTGTTGCTTACGGTAAAGATTCTCAGGGAAGATTACTACATAACTTTGGACCACTGAATAAAGCCGGTGGTGAACGAAGACTTAATGTAGCTGTTACCCGTGCAAAAAAGAATGTTCAGCTTGTTTCTTCAATGCACGCAACAGATATTGATCTTGGACGTACTTCTGCAGAAGGCGCAAGGCTTCTCAGAGAATATCTGGATTACGCTGAGCACGGTGAAGTTGCTCTTGAGAGATCTATCTCTGTAAATCCGTTTGAGCAGTTTGATTCTGAATTTGAAATGGATGTGTGTGATTTCCTGCGTGATCATGGTTTTACTGTAGATACTCAGGTTGGATGTAGTGGATTTAGAATTGATCTTGGATTAAAAAAGCCGGACAGCTCAGATTATGTTTTGGCCATTGAATGTGATGGTGCTACATATCATTCTTCTAAGAATGCAAGGGATAGAGACAGGCTCCGCCAGGAAATCCTCGAGCGAATGGGATGGAGATTCTATCGTATCTGGTCCACGGACTGGTTCAGAAATACTGCTGTAGAAAAAGAAAGACTTCTTAAAGCTGCTACAGAAGCAATACATCTTGGAAGATATGTTAAAGCGGAAGAAAGCAAACAGGAAGAGGAAGCTCCGGTTGTTTTTGAAAAGACAATAGCACCTAAACATTTGGAGTTCCCGGAATATGTTGAGGCAGATGTAGATAGCTTGAGAAAGGAGCATTTATACGGCAATCAGCGATTTGTAAAGAGTATTCTTGAAGTAGAGGCGCCAATGTCTGAGGAATACCTTTTGAAGCGTATTTGCTTTATCTATGGTCGTGAGAAAGTAACAAGTGTTGTAAGACAGCAATTTACTTATGATATGAGAGGGTGTGACAGAAACGGAATCATACGTAGAAACGGATTCCTGTATCTGTCAGATCAGAATGCATTTATGCTACGTGTTCCCGGCGCTAAGCGTGATATCAAATATATCGCTCCGGAGGAACTTGCGGCAGGCTTACATGTACTGCTTAAACAGAATTACACGGCTGAAAAGGACGGCCTTTACAAGGCATTGGTAAGTCAGCTTGGATTCTCTCGCATGGGCGAGGCTATTTATGCAAAGCTTGATGAAGCACTGATGCTATTGAGGGATGTAACAATTGACGGAGATATTATTTCTTTGAAGCAGGAATGATTGATCACCGCCAAGTAAGGAGATGGTTGTATGCCTAAAGTCAGTGAATTGACCGGAACTCCTTGGCATGTTGAGAAATTGACTAGAAATGAGGGAGATGAAAGGCGGCATAAGAGCCGCTGCATATATTACAGAAAGAAGGATTCGTATTGTAAATATCAGTATATTGAATGCAGGGGATCCAGGTATTGCAAGTACTACAAGACTAATGAGATAGAAGGTGTCAGTGTGAATGCTGATGCTCAGGTAAAGAAAAAAGAGACTATTGAAAAAATAACTGATGCTGAAGGCAAAAAAATATACCCTATAGGATCAAAGGTACGTCATCAAAAATTTGGAGATGGCTTCATTACGGATATATCAAATGGACACGTTTCTATTGATTTTGAAAATGTAGGCGAGAAGATTCTGGGGTTGGATATATGTGTGGCAAAAGGATATCTGGAGATAATTGAGGTGGCTGCTATTTCTGAAAAAGAGAAAATTGAAGTAAGCGAAGTGGTTGCGGCCGGCGAGACTAAGATCAACTATCCTCAAAGTGATGAAAAGAGTCAGGATAAAGAGAGTAAATGGGGATGGCTTGGTAAATTGTTATCGGGTATCTTTAAACGCAGAAAGTAAGGAAGAAAATTATAGAGATAGAAGAGGACAGTTGAGTAAACTTTAGAGTAGTGGCAAAAAATCATTGGAATGGAGGGGGCAGTATAAAGAAATGCCGGACAACATAGATGTTTTTACCCAAAACAGCATAAGAATCCGCAGCGACCTCGGCGTGATCTATGTGGATCCTTTTCACATGAAGGAGGAGCCGCATGATGCGGATTATGTTTTGATAACGCATCCGCACTCCAATCATTTTTCGATTGAGG